>Ga0265297_10000751_pt1 | contig 89697 bp, 85 predicted proteins | sample Munlanlwell13791_FD_192502 | JGI IMG/M metagenome (GOLD analysis project Ga0265297, IMG submission 192502) | Leachate microbial communities from a municipal landfill in Southern Ontario, Canada - Leachate well 137-91 | ecosystem: Engineered > Solid waste > Landfill > Unclassified | place... | reverse complement strand
CTTGCAGGTAATCGATTATTTGCCCTTCTATATCTTTAGGCATGGGAGAAATATCATCCAAATAACAAACTTCAAAAAGCTTGGTTAAGAATGTCGGGTCGACAAACCTGCGCTTAACCACGGTGGGTACGTCTTCACGGTAATAGAAATTTGGCGTTATATTGGCCTTAAGATGGCTGGCAATAAAACTATCATAATTATTTACCCGGCCTATGCAGCTGAGCAATGTCACATCTTTGCAAAAACCGGCAATGTGATTTGCCGCCGCCAATACCCCTCCCGCGAAAACTTCATCATTAATAAACTTTGTGGCGATAATATTGTCTTTTTGCGACTTACCCATCCCGGAACAATAGTGATATTCATCAATAATAATATCGCCGATCACCAGGACTTTAAGGCCTTCAATGGATTTAATCCGTTTTATTATATCGCCGGCAGGATGTTTTTTCCTAAACTCATGGAAGAATTCCTTGGCTTCCTGAGGATAGGGGGATAAGAATGTGTTGATGAGGGAAGTTGAACTAAAGGAAATTTCATCCGTAAAGTGAAGCATCCCGCCTATAGATTTAACCGCCTCTTCCTCTTCATAAATCTTGCCGGTAAGGTCATTGCCCCTGTCCGCATAATCGCTGCCCTTAACATAAAAATGCGGCTTAAGCAGTTTAATTGTCTCAATTGCAGTCGGCCATTCATTGATCGCCACATAATCCACGCATTCTAAAGCGGCTATGCTCTCTGCGCGCAGGTGATGATTAAAAACCGGCCGGCCAGGGCCCTTATTCACATATTCGTCCTTGGTCAAAGTAACTACCAGGACATCGCCTTTATTCCTGGCTGCCTGAAAATGCTTTAAATGCCCGGGGTGCAAAAGGTCAAAGCAGCCATGGCAATGCACTATCTTCTTTCCATCTTTCCTGGATTTCTCCAGTATAGAAACAAGCTCATTTATTGTTTTAATTTTGGCCTGGGGGTCTCTTTTCATTTTGACAAATATTTAAACCAGTCTTTAGTGGCGCCTTCTATTGTTTCAGGGGTCCAGACTGGCGCGTTTCTCCAATATTCTATGTTCTTCAGTATTAGCTCTACGCCTTCTTCAAACGAAACCTTACTCCTCCAGCCCAAGAGCTTATTAATCTTTGTAATATCGGCAAAAGTGCAATCCGGCTCTCCCGGCCTCTTAGGTATGTGCTTGGCCTCTCCGCCTAAAAGCTCAACCAAACGGCTAACGCTATAGGTGTTGCCTGAGCCAACGTTCATTACCTCTTGCCGGCAGTCAGAATTGGCAGCCATAAAAAAAGCATTGGCAACATCAGTAACAAACACAAAATCGCGAGTCTGGCTGCCATCGCCTACCACGGTAAATGGTTTACGATTGAGTTTTTGGGCCAAAAACACCCCAAAAACCGCCCCATAAGTGCCGCTTGTCCTTGAACGCGGGCCGTAAACATTAAAAAGCCTAAGCGATACAACCGGCAATTTATAAACATTGCCCCAATGTAAAACCAGCTGTTCGCCTAAGTATTTAGTTAATGCATAAGGATATTGCGGCCTTATTTCCGCTGTTTCGCTGGTTGGATATTTATCCGGGATCCCATAGCATGATGAAGACGCCGCATAAACTAGCTTCTTTATTCCGTTTAAACGCGCCGCCTCAACCACATTAAACGTACCGTCAACATTAGACCTGTAATAACCTGAAGGGTTAACAATTGAAGGGACGATGTCCGCCAAAGCAGCCAGATGGAAAACCTGCTCAATCCCTTTAAAATACGGCAGGATTTCAGAAAAATCGGCAATATCGGCTTTTACGATATTAAGGTTATTGTTTTGCTTATGCTGCCCGAGGTTCTCCGGCCGGCCCGTGGAGAAATTATCTAAAACCAGGACAGAATACCCCTCTCCTAATAATTTGTCTACCAGATGGCTGGCAATAAAGCCGGCGCCGCCGGTTACTATCGCTTTTTTCATATTTAATTATTATATCAGAAAATCCATAGACAGTCTATGTAATTGCATCAAATAACTTTTACCACCCCCGGATATATTCGGGAAAAAGCAGGACCTTCTTCGCGTCCTCCGGAGAAAATACAAACTGCTCCACATCTTTGGATAAAAGCTTAAAATCAAGCTTCGCGCAACGTTCAAGCAACGCTAATTTAAGCATTTTCTTATTGGTAATACCAGCGCGCTTCTTCAAATACGCAAAATCTATTTTTGCTTTACCAGCCAAAAAAATGGCATCATAAAAATCCCTGCCCATCTCCCGTTTACGGGCAAGGATAGCATAAAACTTCTGCGCCAGCAAAATATCAACAGGAACAACGCCAATACTCGCGAAAACATCAAACTTATTAATTACTACTCGCTGCGCGGAATATTTAAAATTCTGCGGCTGGGCATCGAGTTTAATTAAAATCTTTTCGCCCTGATGGCCGGAAAGCCCTTCATTAAACAAAGCCCCCATAACCTTGATATCCGCGCTAAAGGCCCCCTTGAATGAAGTGCTGGTTTGGACAGCATACCCCTCCAGCATAAGCTTCTTTGCCGCTGCTTGAGTCAAGGCGCTAAAATCATCTTGCCTCAGCCCCCGGTTATCAAAATCCAGATCCTCGGAGAATCTGGGTAGCCCATGCACTATATGAATTGCCGTTCCCCCCATAAACACCAGCTTTTGCCCATATCGGCTGGCAAACACCGCTTCCAGTATCTTGTACTGCAAATACTCCCGCAAAAGATTACGTTTAAAATGCCTCAATTGTTCTGGGAAGAATGATTCTATCGTCTTAAGTTCAAGCATGCCTGATATACTCCCAAAAATTGTTTACCCTGCGCTTCAAAGATACCTGCCCATAAACGCTCAAATAAGTATTCATTTTACCATGATTCATAAGTTTAAGAAATACCTCGCGATTAATCCGCAGCCCTTCAAAGCTTGCGGTATCGCGAAGTTCAGTCTTAATATAAAAAAGGTCCAGAAATGCCTTTTCCGGTGAAGCCAGCTTGAACAACTTTTCATTATTCTTCAAGAAATCAAAGCCGAAATACAGTTTTGGCCGGATAGTCCGGTAAATAAATGACCCGATCGAAGTCTTAAAATGGCTGGTTTTGCGGGTTGAGGCGGAAGTAATTCCATAGACGCTTTCCGGAATCAATCCATGATAAGCAAGGGCCATTTCAAATGAAACATATGAAGGCGCGTAAATCCGGTTGGCGATCTCAAAAAGGGCCTTCTCATTAAGAGGCCTATCAGCAAAAACGTAATATCCCTTAATTACCTTGCGGATATAGCCCTTTTCCTGCCATTCGTTAAGCCGCCTGCGGTGAAACGCGGGGTCAGCCTGCCGTATGTCAGCCAGCGAAAACACTGTGAATGGCCCTGCTATCTTTTGAAATTCAATATAAGTCATACATTTCTCTAAAGTGCTATTTATAACATCTAACAGAAATGTATCATAAAGGAACTGGATTGTCAAGATTAAATTCTTATTTTCCCTATTCTTATTAATATCATACTAATGCACATTTTATAATACTTTAAGAATATATTTAATCCCAATAACGACAAAGCAGGCAGTTTTTTAACCAGCTTTATAGCCGTCTCTCCGGCGTTAAACCAGCCAACATTCTTCTCGGGGCTGGCAAATATGCTCTTTATTTTATTAAAATCAAAGTAGAAAACAAGATAGCTAAAAAGCAGGTCATTCCTTATCTGCGTTTCAGAACTTCCTGCCGGCACATAAGAAAATGGAATCTCTTTAAAAGGGTATTCAATAAAAGTAGAAACTGAATAGAAATTCTCATATAACCCTACCACTTGTAATCCGCCATCCCGCTTAGCCATATCATATAACTCCGTGCCCGGATACGGCGTGGCGTTATTATACCTGACCATATCCAGCTTCAATTCTTTGCTCAATCTTAAACAGTTCATCCTGTCTTTATGCGTTTCCGTGGGAAAACCGTATATAAAAGTTGCGCTTACATGAAAACCGATTTGCTTGGCCATTCTTACCGCCTCAATGCAGCGCGCTACCGTCTCATCTTTCTTGATAAGTTTCATAATATTCTCTGAGGCAGTCTCAAGTCCGAAGAAAACGCTCTTAAACCCCGCCTCAAACAAATCCTTCAATAATTTATAGTTGACATTATCCCCCCTGGCCTGAAAACTAAAGGTGAGCTTCTTATCAAACCCGGCTCTTTTTATTTCATCTAAAAGCTCATATACCCGGGCCTGATTTACCAATAAATTGTCATCTAGAAACTGGATGTTTCGCTTACCTTGCTTCTTTATCAAATATTGATTATAAACCCAATCCACATCATGCATGATTTTCTTCGCGGAAGCATACCTGTATTTCTTGCCGGTAGTCACCCGGTTACTGCAAAATATACAGCGATGGGGGCAGCCGCGCGAGCTGACCACAAAACTTAAATCATAGCGTTCGGATTTAAAAAGATGATACGGAAAATCAGGAAGGCTGTCTAAATCAATGGGGTCAAGGGAAATCTTATTATGTATTATAACCCCGTCTTTCCTGTAAGATAAGCCTTCCACCTGCCCAACATCCCCGTTACCCTTAACGCGCCTATAAAATTCAACCAGTTCCCTCTCCCCTTCCCCCCTTATAACAAAATCTATATGTTTATAGGATAAGGCTTCTTCGGGCAGGGCCGTAGGATGAATCCCTCCAAATAAAATTATAGAATCAGGGAACAACCTTTTTAACTCCCGTGAAACATGAATAGCGCTTTTAAAAGAAGCGGTCAAAACGCTGAAGGCAAATATATACGGCCGCTTCAGATCTTTTACATATTCATTTACCCTGGCTATAACATTTTCTTCAATCTGCTCATCAATGAATTTTACTTTAATATTTTGCTGTTCGGCAAAAGCAAGCAGATAACCTGGGCCGATAGGGACGAATATCGGCAAGAACGGCTGGAATATTTTTAAGGCATCTTTCGGAGAAGAATTGATTAAGATCATGGTTTTTCTAATATGTAAAGGCTGTTTAACCCTAACTGGAATAGTTTAGCCGCGCTGACCTTTAGCCCGCAGGCATCAGCCAAACCGTAAATTTCTTTTGCGATATAATAATGTTTGTGGTCAGTAACTTCTTCGACAGTAACAACTTTTAGCTTAAAGGCAAGGAACTCCAGGACCGCCTTCGCCCGGGGGGTCGGCGTAGTGATAATTACACGGCCTTTCTTTTTTAAAACCCTGGAGAATTCAAAGAAAAGCGCCTGGACCTCTTTTACTTCAATGTGTTCCAAAACAGCAAGCAAGAAAACTTTATCGAAGAAACCCTCTTTTAAAGGCAGCCTGCCCTGGTATTTGTAATTTAGCAGGTGAATATTGCCTTCCTGGGAGTCCTTTACGTCATAATCCAGGCCATAACCAAGCCTGAACTTATTTTTTCCGCAAGTAAGCAAATAATGCTGTACGCCGCAGCCTAAATCGAGCACAACGTCATCATCTTCGATATATTTTGCGGCAACCCATAAACGGTACCTTGAAATAAGCTTATCGAGCAAATTCCATTCTTTTGTATTCATAATCTATTTAATTGGTTTATTTAAAAAAAGCGCTCCGAGGAACCCGTCTTTACCGGTGCCCGCGTCAATAAGGTCGTTGTTTCCATATAAAGAAAGCCCGGAGGGGTTAATTATCTCATCAAAAAGTTTTTGCCTATACCCAAATCTCAAGCCCTTATCAGCAATAAGCACTTTTCTATCCGGGCCGTAATCAATGGTCAGGCCCGCGATGCCGCCGGGTTTCAAAACACGGCCCACCTCCCGCATCATCTTACGCCTGACACTTGAGCTTAAATGCTCCACCGTGCATATTGAAAAGACGCGGTCGAAACTATTATCCGGAAACGGGATTGGCTTTGAAATATCCCTGTCAAATACCTCAATATCCCATTTCATTTTTCTGGCTACGTATTTTGTATTATAGATCATCCCGCAGCAGCTCCAGTCGTTATCAATAACCTTTACCTGGCATCCAAGGCTGGCTAAATAAAATACGAACGCGGTTGACGCCCCGCCAATATCCAAGACTTTATCTCCAGGCTTAACCCCGGAATTAACCACAACCCAGGAATTCTCCCACAATTTACGCTTCTCTGATTCCCGCGTATACGTAGCGGAGATGAACATCCCCGCTGGCGAAGTATAACGCAAGCCTCTTGCCTTAAGTAAAACTTTAACCGCTTCTATTTTCCGCGCGGCATCCTTTATCCCCGGCAAGGATAAATCTTCCTCAATCCAGTAAGCGCTCTTATTTATAGCATCTGCCGGATTAGTTTTAGCTGCCCGGCTGAATGATGCGAATGCCCCGTCAGAAACAATATCTGATGGGCCGTTTATCTTAGCTTTATGTTCATTTATACGTACGCAGGTCTGGCGTTTAAGCTTGCGCAAACTTAAAAACAACCGATAGTATAGTGGGATATAGTTTGGAGATTCTTCGTTTCTATTCTTTTTCATTTTTAATACTGATGACACCCGGCTCTAGTTTAATCACAGCAACTGTTAAGCCAAGCATAAACCAAAATAAAACTACAAGCTGCAGGGAATAAAGGTGATTATCAAAAAAAGCATGCACCAGAAAAGCTAAAATACCCGATAAAAATCCCAGCGTCAGGTAATCTTTTCTTTGGTTAAGATATTTTAAGCCCATTCTGAAGAAGCTATATAAAACAAAAAGAAAAGCAAATAATCCGGGAAGGCCTGTTTCCGCTACCATTTGAAAATAAGAATTATGAGGGTATACACCACCCCCCTCAAAACTCTTGTATTTTTTAGCCACTATCGAATATGTATTTAAACCACACCCCAGCAAAGGATGATCACTAATTATTCTCAAGGATTCTTTCCAAAGCATAATTCTTGTAGAAGTTGATGGGCCGTATGGCATGGTCTTTAAACGTTCATTGATCTGATGACTGAATGGAAAATTAACCCAAATATAATATTTTATATTCTTAACTACTGATTGCGGTAATAGCAAGCTTATGGTCAATAAGGACACGGCCGTAATTATACACAATCTCTTAACTATTGAATTGGAATTTTTTAAAACATAATAAACAATAAACGTGATTCCTACTAAGAAGCCAAACCATCCTCCCCGGGAATACGTCTTAATTAAATATAGAAATTGAATAATAACCGCCGCCGATAATAAGATTTTAAACCTCAAACCCGGAATAATATTTGCGACTATTATTCCAATAAATAAAGGAATAATTACTATTAACCAGGCGGCAAAACCAGTGGAATTAGAAAATGAGGCGCAAAAAGGATACAACCCTAACTCATGCCCTCTTAAGAAATCTACTCCCTTAAAATACATCACCCCTGCGTCGATTATTATAAACACCGCAGAAGAAATAATCGAGATCAAAACAACTTTAAGGCGCTTCTTACTGTTAATAACCTCAGCCAGCATAAAATATATGGCTAGGAATTTTAAATTCTTACCGAAAAGCCCGCGTAAAGACAAACCAAGATCTGTACTGAATATGACAGATAGCACATTAACCGCGATAAATGCTCCCAAGGCAATATTTAATTTAGTCTTAGGCAGAAACCCCCAAGCTGAATTTGCCCTATACCCTAATATCCTTTTAAGAATAAAAATAAAAATTGCCGGCCAAACAAAACTTTCCACCCCCGCCTTTGAAAACGGCAGGCAGAAAATCATTAGGCAGAAGAAAACTATTATCAACCGGTCACAATACAAGAAAAATTTTTCTTTATTCAGCATGTATGTTCCTTACTATCTCCTTCATCTTCTCAACAGTTTTTTCATCATCCGTTGAATTAACATACCTCTCCAATTCCTTCATTTGCTTTCTCAATGCGACAACATCCAGCTTATCAGCCTGGCTGATATAAATTTTATCATGTTTTGTAACCCTGTCCTTTTCCTTATCTAGCAACAGTTCTTCCTTGATTTTCTCTCCCGGCCGTAACCCTATATACTCTATGCCAATATCCTTCCCCAACTCCAGTCCGGACAACGACACTAAATCACGGACTAAATCGATAATTTTTATCTGCTCCCCCATATCCAGGATGAATATCTCGCCGCCTTCTCCAATAGCCCCTGCCTGAAGCACCAAAAGCACGGCCTCTTTTATACTCATGAAATAACGACTGGTATCCGGATGAGTTACAGTTATCGGGCCGCCAGCCTCTATTTGCTTTTTGAACAAAGGCACAACACTGCCGTCAGAACCAAGGACATTGCCGAATCTTACCGCCATAAATTTGGTCCTGCTATGGCTGGCTTTAGCCTGCAGGAATATTTCAGCCAGCCTCTTGCTTAATCCCATTATATTTACCGGGTTTACCGCTTTATCCGTCGAAATCAAAACAAACCTGTCCACTTTATAGTGATGCGCGGCGTAAATCATATTCCTGCTGCCTAAAGAATTATTCTTTACGGCGGCAATCTGGTTTTCCTCCATAAGCGGCACATGCTTATAAGCCGCAGCGTGGAAGACTACCTGAGGCCTAGATTCAGAAAAAACCTTTTTTAAGATCCCGATATCATTGATATCACCGATAACAGCCTTTACGTTCAAACCCTTGAATTTGGATTTAAGCTCAAGAGTTAAAAAATAAAGATTGTTTTCATTGTGATCTATTAAGGTTAACTCTGCCGGATTAAAACGTAAAGCTATCTGCCGGCATATCTCTGAGCCGATTGAGCCCGCCGCTCCGGTAATTAAAACTTTCTTATCCTTTAAATATCTGGCTATTTGACATTCATCAATGTTAACGGTTTCCCTGCCTAAAAGGTCTTCGGGGCGCACCTCTCTTAAGCTTATCTTTAGCTCACCGCTTATAATCTTGGCCAACCCGGGGACAATCTTCAATTTAACCCCAGGGACCTTGCAACAGGCGATTAAATCCCTGATTACCTCACCTTTCGCTGAAGGGATAGCCAAGACAATCTCCCCTACGTTATAATCTTTGGCGATGCTGGGCATAGCAAACCTGCCCCCTAAGATTCTCACTCCCTGGATAGATTCATCCTGTTTTGCCTTATCATCATCGATAAACCCGATCACCTCACCCAGGGTAGGATTATTCTTATATTCTTTCAGGACTAATATGCCTGCTTCTCCGGCACCCACGATTAAAACATTAATCTGTTCAATTTTCAGAAGCGAACCATGGTAACTTTCTCTGATTATACGGGTAAGAAAACGTATCCCCCCCATAAAAAATACACAAAAAATAAAATCATTAATGAATATAAGCCTGGGGACAGTGGTTGTCCCGTAAATAAAAATGGTGCCGGGGATAAAGATTATCGTAGCCAATAAATTGGCTTTTATGATTTGCTTAAGATCATATATGCTTACATACCTCCAAAGCCCCTGGAATAAGCCGAAATAATAAAAAACTGAAAGCTTGATAAGAATCAAAAGAGGCAGGGTCTTAAAGAAGACCTTAAGATAGTCGGCGGGCAGGTTAAAATCAAAACGCAGTATAAAAGACAGGTAATAAGACAAAGAAACCAGAAGAAAATTAACAAACACAATAATTAACCGGCGGTATTTTAAAATAAAATTCCTATAAGTTTTCTTCATAGGCTTTTATTAATGGCTTACCCCTTCTTTTTTTGCAACTTTTAAGAAGGTAATTAATATGATCTTTGCGTCTAGGGATAAGCTCTTATTTTTTAAATAATACTCATCAAATTCAACCTTAACCGGGATAGGCAATTCATCCCGGCCGTTAACCTGGGCCCACCCTGTGACCCCCGGAACAAGGGCGTGTACTTTTTTCTTAGTCCTTAATTCTATTAAATCATCCTGATTGAATAAAGCAGGCCTTGGCCCCACAAATGTCATGTCTCCTGAAATTATATTAAACAGTTGCGGTAATTCATCTAGGCTGAAACTGCGCAGGAAAAAGCCAACAGGCGTAAGGTACTGCTCCGCTTCCTTAAAAAGGTGCGTAGCAACTGCCGGGGTATTTATGCGCATCGTACGGAACTTACACATCTTGAATATCTTATTATTTTTTCCCACGCGGTCTGACCAATATAGCACCGGTCCCCGTGAGCTGATTTTAATGATTGCCGCAATTATAACCAGAGGCAACCCCAGAAAAATCAACAGGATAACCCCTACAATTATGTCAATAATACGCTTTACCATATTTCAAAACAGAGTCTACGGTATTCTCGGTTATTTTGCTATTCAGGCGCCTATAATATACTTTATTATAGTAATACACCGAAGCGTTTATATCAAGGCTAATTTTTAAACCAGGGACGCTCCTATTAACACGGAGACATTCCTATACTTGAAGTCCTGGCTGGGATCTAATTCTTGGTTATCTCTACGTTAAATTTTTCTATACGGGGGGAGGATGCAACGATTAAACCATCAGCGCTTGCGCTTTCTTTTATTCCATGGGAAGCGATGATATGATAGCCGTACCTAGTTAAAATATTCAAACATGATTTATGCTTATGTACATGAGTTGAAATAAAGATATAATCAATATTACGCGCCTTTAATGATTCCCCGGCACCCAGGAGCATATCGTATTCGGCCCCTTGAGTGTCTGAATGCAGGATGGTTAACCTGCCGCTGACACCCAAATGCTTCATTAGATAATCAACGGAATAGCAAGGAATGACAGACTTTGCAGAATTCCAATCAACAAAAACGCTTTCTTTACCGTATGAACGCCCGACAAATCCATTCAAGGCTGTACAGGCAAGATTATTCAATCTAAAATTAGCAAGCCCCGCCTCCAGCTTTTTAATGTTTGGCTCAACAATTACCGCCCTGCCGGAGGCTTCTTTTACAAACCACATTGAATAATACGACCAGTAAGCCCCCAGCTCAATTATAAGGTTATTTTCGGATCTTGTTATTCTCTGCATAACTTCGTAGAACACCTTCTCTTCCTGAGGCTCATGGTGCCCATTTAATTTGTCAATAATATATGTCATTCAATCGCCGTGATAACACCCTTTGACAATTTTGAGGCCGTTAAACATATACTGGACCTGTGCATCTATTTTACCGTCAAATTCTACCCGCCGGCTTTATTATGTTTGGGGATATAATCGCAATCCTTGTAGGCAATTGTTAAGGCCAAACGTTTTTTTATATCATCCGGTAAATTATTTAATTCCATCGGCTTTTAAAATACAGATCATGCCCCCTGGCTTCTTTTTGTTCCTTAAAAACTCCGTAACATACACAACCCCGACTGCACCTTCCTTTTGAATTCGCCAAAAGAGCGTATTTCAAGAACCCTTTTGGCGATATATGACGGCCGCATATAAAATTTCTTATAGGCCTTAAGAAGCAAAAACTCCATCTCTGCCCTAGAAACATTTTCAATCCAGACTTTCGGCTTAAATTCTGCCGTAGGGGCCTTAGCGAACTGCGCCCAATAGTCATTCGGCAGGATGCCGATAGCCAATCCCTCAGAATAAACAGGCGTAGCTGGAAACGGCACTAAAATGGCAAAATGACAGTAATCCGGGTTTATCTTTCCGGAAAATTCAATAGTCTCTAGCATCTGTTTGCGTGTTTCTCCGGGCAGGCCTATCATAAAATAAGCCAGGGTCTGCATGCCTGCTTTTCTTGTCATCTTGAAGACTTCAGCTGTCTTCTTGCGCGTTATCCCCTTTTTTATCCTTTTCAGCATTTCCTCATTCCCTGATTCCACGCCATAACAAATCAACGTGCAGCCGCTCCGCTTCAATTCTTCAAGCATCTCGAAATCCACGGTATTAATGTGCGCCCTGATATCCCAGCTCATATTCAATCCCCGGCGGCTTATTTCATCGCAAATATCAAAAACGCGTTTTCTATCAATCGTAAAAGTATCGTCGTAAATCTTAATATGGCTTATCCCCAGCTCCACGCATTCCTGCATTTCATCCACCACATTTTTTGCGCTGCGGGCACGGAACTTATTGCCCATGCTCGGCCGGTTGCAATATATGCATTGAAAAGGGCAGCCTCGCGAGGTAATCATCGAGGTTACCGTCTCTTCTTTTGCCAAAGGAGAAGCATATAATTTATAATTTGAAATTGAGCGCATAGGATAAGGCAAACTATCCAAATCGCTGATTACTGCAGGCGGCATCCCACAGGCAATGCCGTTTATGCCTTTAAAATAAATCCCCGGAACCGACTTGAACATAACCGGATTATCCCAGGAGTTCAGGAAATCGGCGATAGAGAATTCAGCTTCTCCGGTTATCACAAAATCCACGGCGTCAAGCCCGGCTGTTTCCCTGGGGTATATATGGACATGTGGGCCTCCGAATATCACCTTTACCTCAGGATTCAGGCTTTTTGCAATCCTGGCTATCTCCAGGCAATCAATTAATTGATGCGTTGTTACGGTAACACCTACAGCCTCCGGTTTAGCCTCCTCTATGCGCTTACGGATCTGCTCAAAGTTCAGCCGCTCCGCTGCGCAATCAATAAACTCTACTTCCCAATTTGTAAGCTGTTTAATCGAAGAGGCAAGGTAAAGAATACCCAGCGGCGGGCTAAAACCTACCCCTTCTTCAAGAATTTTAGGCAATCCCGTATCAATAAGCTTCTTATCAGGCGGATATAATAAAAGTATTTTCATCTTACGGCACTATCATGATCTTTAGAATTCATAAAGCTTGCGGGCTGAATTAATTGCCCTTATTGTTTTGCTAAAATCTATTCCTATGGTATCGCAATACCACCTTATGGAATTATAACGCGGGCTGTTTTCTTTTTTTACCAATTCTAACGCATGCTCTCGCGCAATAATGCCCTCCCTAATCTGGTTGCTCCGGAACGTGTCATTCTCGGTAAATCCCGCTACGGTATAATATATATAATTGTAAAAAGAAGCTGTGCCATCTCCGATTCTCCATGTGGAATCCGTATCCCCGGCAGATTCCCAATCATAGTTTTCGCTAAGCGTAGATACGATTTCTCTCTCATCCCAATTAATATAACGGTACAGATTCATATATTCGCGAGGCATTAAATAATAGCAAAAATAAGCCCACAATGTATCTAATAAAGAAGAATTCAGATAAGAACGGTTCAAGAAATACTGCCTTGCATAATAACCGAGAAGCTTCGCCTTGCTGCTTAAAGATAAAGTATACACGTGGTCTTCATCGCCACGTTCCGGGGCGATACCGCAAAATCCGGTTTTAAAATCCGTCCTTTCCAGCATATTTTCGCATAAGAAGACAAGCCTTGCTCCGGTTTGCTTCTTTATTCTATTAGCATAATAAAAATACTGTTTATCCCCGGCCATAAATAAGGGGATAATCCCCAAGTCCGGCTTGTTAAGCCAGGCCAGCACGTTCTTGCGGATATACCTTCGCTTTGCATTAACGTCAGCAGATACCAGGATATGCTCAATACCCAGCTTGCTGCATATCCTTGATATGTTCCTACGGGCAGAATCTGTCACCATGCCCCAATCATATGTATAAGCAATGGGATTCATCTTAAGCACGGTTTTTATATAATGCAGCCCATAAGTGCTGTCCCTGCCTCCGCTCAATCCGACGATACAATCCGGCGAATCGCTCCTGCCTCTGTATTTTTCCGCGATCTCATCCAGGGCAGTCTTTCCCCGCAATATTATTCTCCTATAATCCTTGCAATAATTACAAACTCCGTTTTCATCAAAACGGATAAAAGGCATGGTTTCCGGAAGGATACACCTTGTACAACGCTTCAAATTGTCTATTAACGATATTGCATCTTTCATTAAAAGATGCTCACCCCCCGAACTATGAATACAGACGGGCTTATCCATATCCACAGCAGGCCTCTTCTGCTGATTAATAAAAGAAATATCCCTGATGTTTATCGGTGTCTGAAAGGCGGGTATTGAAAAATCACCGCCAGCTTCATCTCGGAATAAAAACTCTCTGCAATCAAAATCGGTCAAATTGACAAAACATCCGGAACCTGGCTTAATATGAGATATCTCATATTTCCCTAAAACTACCTGTAAACTTCCTTTTTGCACAATGGTCTTTAATATATGCAGCTCTGAAGCAAAAATATAGATATCTTTTCTTTCACTCTTGCAGATGTAAAGAGATCCTGTATTCGTTGCCAGCAATACGCAAGCAATATCTTTAAATAAAGACGCTATCGAAGCTGCCCCCTGGATAAGAGAAAAGGTATACCGCACGCTTTCAACAAGAGAAGCGTTTTTCTTATATAGCGATCCGATCAGGCTAAAGATTATTTCCGAATCAACTTCGCAGGACCTCTTTAATGCCGGAAATTGGCCCCATAGATCCTCGCAATTAACTATAATACCGTTGTGTATACCGACTACACCATCTTTTATAATAGGCTGGTTATTGCTATTGACTTGCTGCCCTCCGTTAGTAACAAGCCTGGAGTGGCCTATTATGGTTATTGGGATACTGCTGCTGTTTTTTAAGGGCTTGCTTATTGCGGAATTTAGGAGTTGCCGATACTCTTTTGTGCGGACCATAGCCGAAGCCGCAAGCCCAGACTTGCAAACGTTTATCGAACTGCCGGACAAAACGGCAATGCCGGATGCCTCCTTGCCTCTTGATTCAGACAGCTTAAGCAATCCGCTCACCACGGATTTAAGCAAACCACTGGTAAGTCCTGAATCAGGCTTCAGCATTACCCCGAATATTCCGCACATAAAATAACCTCTCCTATCAGCCCTGTTTCTTCCCTGCAACCGTAATCCGGTTTACGCCAAGCATAAACTTTTTCTCAAAAAGCACAAGGAATCCAGCTCCCGCCAACAAACCATGAATGTCTTTCAACGTCAAACCAAACACTTCCCCTTCCCCCATACCCCGTTCTTTTTGATCCGCATCCCAATGTTTACGCAAAATATGCCAAACCCGCGATACTCCCGGAGGTATCATGGTAATTATGAGCCTGCCATCACATTTAAGGACCCTATGCACTTCCTGCAGCACCTCAGCTCTATTTCGGATATGGTTTAAAGCGGCAATTACCGTCACAGTATCAAAAACTCCATCCTCAAAAGGCAATTCAGCGGAATCCTCGACCACTAAATCCACTTTTCCCCATTGATAGACATCTACGCCTATACTGTCTTTTTTGTATTTTCCGACAAGCACATTTATCCCGCATCCTAAATCAAGAAGCCGGCCGCGTATATGCGGGAAAACCACCCTTATCCTCCAAAGCATAAGGCATCTTCCTATAAGATCTTTCATGTTATATCCTTACGGTAAACTCATTTAAGAAACCGACGTTCACTATCGATATACCCTGTTTTAATTATGCAGCTCTCTTCTTAAAGCAGAAACCTGGTCGCACAATAAACCGAACATAAACATAATCAGTGCTGACACGAATAAAAGAATGGTCAACTTACCCATGCTTTGACCAATTGTCATAATGAGGTTAAATGCCAGGCTGGCAATACCAGCCACAAAGAAAATTCCGGAAATAAAAAGAAAGACCTTTAGGGGCTCGAATAAAACCGTCAAGCGCAACATCAACATTATCGTCTGGAAACCATGGCGTATTTGCGAAACAGAACTCTTTCCTTTTCTCTTCTTGGCGTTGATGGACACCCATTTAATATCATAACCTGACTTAAAAAAAGCGAAGGTCATTGTTGTAGACATGGAGAACCCATCCGGTAAAAGATGGAAATATTTAAGCAAGACTTCTCTTTTTACTAACCTTAGGCCGGAATTAAAATCCGGGATCCTCTCCCCCAATAAAAAATTAGCAAAACATGAAAGCAATGATTTCCCCAACACCCTTTTCCAGGCAACGTGCGAACCCCTGTCACGCGCGCCCACAACCATATCAAAATTATCCCCAGCATTAATAACGTTTTTCACATCCTCAATAGAATGTTGCCCATCTGCATCACAAAAAAGAACATATGGCCGGTTTGACATCCTAACACCGGTCTTGAGGCTGGCGCCATAACCCCTGTTTCGCTTATGTGATAAAACAAACGCACCTGCCTTCTTCGCACTGAAAGCCGTTTCATCGGTCGACCCGTCATCAACAACAATAACCTCTACGCCAGGAAAAGATTTCTCCAAGCCATCGACAACCTCAAAAACAGCTGCCTCCTCGTTGAAAGCCGGAATAATAATAGTTACATCCTTTATATTCATCCTAATCTCCTTTTAAAAACAAGTTTAATTTCTCTTAAAAAATCAGACAAATATCAGATGCTAAGTTATTTATTTCCTTTGTTTAAAATCTAAAGCATGATGACGCGTAAATGACCTTAGCATAAAATTCAAACCTACCCCCGCAATAAGCAGAAGATAAGGAAAAACCGGTAAACGATAACGCCAATCATGGTCTATGGTCATCATAGCATGGAACAGACTAAATGAGATTATCACCATAATAGCCAGAGCGATCAAGGACCTGATATTTGGTAAAGCTGGTTTCTTAGATCCCGCTATAGCACCTAAAATAAATAGCGCGTATAATGGCGTAAAAAATATATAATTAATAATTTTATGATAAAGTTTAAACATTTTATCGTAAAAATAGAAGTAATGCATAAATTTATCTAACGTAATAGAAATATAATCTCCAAGGGTAATTGGGACCTGGTGATATGTATTCAACCGGTTATGGACAACCATGCCCTTCTGATAAGCCACAATGACCCAATTTTTCAGATAACTTTTACCAAATTCAAAAGGCCAAGATTCCGGGTCTTTAATAACTAGAGAATGGAAAAATATCAAAACTGCCGCAATAAATACAAAACAAAAGAAAAAAATCACCCAACTCATTTCTTTCTTTGCCATTTTTAAATAAAACACGATTAGAACAGCCGGAATCATTACTAAACCCGTAGGCCTATAGATACAATTCAAAAGAAGCGTTAAAATAATAATCCCACCATAGCTGATCATTCGTTTATTATTACTCAATAAGAATTTAACAAGTAAATAAAAGAGGAAAAAATTAATAAACATGTAAGAAATATCGCTTAAAACAAAGCGGGACCATAGCATTATTTCTGGGCTTAGAATAAACAAAGAAGAAATAAGACAAACAACGATTTTATTTTTTGTAAAAATATATATTAAATTCGCCAAGATTACAGCAAGAAAAGCACCTAATAAAACATTAATTATTACAATTGCCTGCTGCCAAAACATTCCTGCCACAATCTTTGAGAAAGCAACTACACTGATAAATCCCAAGTATAAATAAGGAGGTACAATAAAATCAATAGATCTTAAATAGGCGTTAATATTGAAACTTTTGGAAACCAAAACATCTGCCCATCCACTATATTGCCAACTATCACTCGACATACCAATGCCAAAACAAATACAATAAAATCCCCAAATCAATATCGTAGAAACAAATACAGCTATATATATATTCTTCATGGGCATATTATATTTTGCATAACAACTCTCTGCAAGCGCTTATTTTTTGCTGCTTAAATCTAAAGAGGGCCGGGCTTTATCCGACTACTCTTTATATCCCCGCAATTTTCTATAAGCCATGCTTCTTTAAATCTTGTATCAAAAGCTCAGTCCGGATATCAACGCCTTTTGTAGTTAAGTGATATTTAGTATCAAAATGCAGGCTATCAGGGAAACTATACCTTTCCGGGCCCCCTAGAATTGCAAAATTATTTTCTATAAGCTTCTGCTCAAAAATACGGATTTTTGTCTCCGATAATTTATATGAACTATGATTCAAGCAGGGATACGACATGAATAGGCGCCCATTTTTCATTTTAATAATTTTTTTGAAGTCTTTTAATATCTCTAACGCTATTGGATTAAAATTACCTTCTAAGGCAGTTGGATTTATTTTTTTGTTTGAGCTCTCCCTATAAGCACCTACATCCCCAAAGTTGTTAAATGACTTCCTGTCATATAATCCAATTTCTCTTATATCTGCTTTGGTTTCTACAAAAGATAAAAGATAAGTCTTAATTTTCCAAATAGAAAATTTAGGAATAGCTTTGAGGAGGCTTAGCACCTGGCGGAAAGAAAGTAAGAAAAACTTAGTTGGGTCTGCGTCTATTACTTCCAGCAAAGCGAAAGCATCCCCCAAAACTCCATTTTCCCCAAAAAAAAGCTCATATTCCGGGATGATGATTACTATATCGCCGTTTTTAAGGTATGGGCTGATATAATTAAATATGAACTCAAGCCCAAATTGTGAGCGGATTCCGATATTGATAACGTTGATATTTAGAGAATCCTGGATCTTTTTACTGTCAATCCCAAAGCTTAAGTTTGATCCTCCAACTAAAATTAAACGGGGGTTTCTTACTTCCTGGAGCAATCTTTGCTTGTCAATAATACTGTAATGCAAGTTTTGTATTGTTGACTTATCGGGAATGATAAGACCGACAGTAAAAACTACAAGCATGAATAACGCAAATACGGAAACTTTAAAAATAAATGTATTTATCTTATCCCTGAACATTTAGAATTGAAAATAAATAAATTGCTGCTCGCTGCCACCCAAGTATAAAATGGCAAAAACTATCGAGTAATATACAGACCACCTAATTATCCTTGACCGCACAAATCTAATATTGGCAATCCCATATTGTTGCTCCCTGCCAAACCACTCAATAATACAAAATAAACCGATAAACAAGATAATCCTTTTGGGGAATATCTCAGGCGTCTGGAATAATGAGTGGGAAAATATTCTGGTAATATAATTTAATGCGTGTGTGATGTTTTCTGCTCGGAAAAATATCCAAGCAATAACGGTAATCGAAAAAGTAAAGCATATACTCAAAACATCTTTAAAAGAAGGGAAAAGCTTTCCTAAAGCCACAATGTCTAGATGATCTCTGTTTTTATTCAGTAAAAATAAAGGAATAAAATAAATTGCGTTTAGGGCCCCCCAAGCGATAAACGTCCAATTTGCCCCATGCCAAAAACCACTAACAATAAATACTATAAATATATTCCTTACTTTCGTCCAGAAAGGCCCCCTGCTTCCGCCTATCGGTATATACAGATAGTCCCTAAACCATGTGGTAAGAGAAATATGCCACCTCCTCCAAAACTCGGCAATATCTCTTGAGAAGTAAGGAAAAGCAAAATTACGCATAATATCAAAGCCAAACAACCTGGCAACTCCAATAGCAATGTCAGAATAACCAGAGAAATCACCGTAAATCTGAAAGGCAAAAAATAACGCTCCAATAATTAAAGTGCTGCCTGAATAATCAGCGGAATTATTAAAAATCATATTTGCATAATAAGCACAATTATCAGCAATTACGACTTTCTTAAAAAGTCCGTAGAGTACTTGCCTCAACCCATCTACAGACTTTGAATAATCAAAAACTCTTTTTCTATAAAATTGAGGTAGCAAATGGCTGGCTCGTTCTATTGGCCCGGCAACAAGCTGGGGGAAAAAACTAACAAAGGCCGAAAAAGAAATGTAATCCTTAGTCGCCTCGACTTTTCTATTGTAAATATCGATAGTATAACTCAAAGCCTGAAAAGTGTAGAAGCTAATACCGACAGGTAGAATAATATTAAGTGATTTTGTCATAATAGGATGACCTAGAAAGGAAAAAACAGCAGCGAAATTATCAAGGAAGAAATTATAATATTTGAAAAACCCGAGTAAGCCAAAGTTAACAGCAAGACTTACTCCAAGAGCAGCTTTTCGTATTTGAGGATTTTGCTGCTTAGATAAAACCAGCCCGGCCACATAGTCAACCGAAATACTAAACACCATGAGCAGAAGGAATCTCCAATCCCACCAACCATAGAAAACATAGCTGGCTATTACGATTAATAAGTTTTGTATTCTTAGGTTTTGATTAAAAACAAACCAGTAAAGAATAAAAACTATCGGAACAAAAATTGCGAAATCAATAGTATTAAACAGCATCTTAGGGTTTTATGATATTAATTTAACCTTAGGCTATTATTAAATAAAAGAATTCCTACAAATACAACATCTACCCTATTATCCTACTTCCTTTCTCCTCCAGGAATTGTGAAATTATTAATTATCTTAGCATATATTTCTTTCGCAATTGGTATCATAGCTTGCTGTGTCGTATGAATTCCATCGATAAAAACGGTCTCCTTGTTAGTATCATAAAGGTCGGATAAATCTATGAAATTTAAGCCATCCCTCTTCTTAAGATCAGAAACCTTTGATAAGATTGCATCCCTCAGATAAACATGATGATATTTAATGCTCTCATTAACATAGCGAATTTCTTTTTCTGAAACGTAGTTTTTAGAATAAATTATTGGTTGAAAAAATACTATAAAATTGCTATTAAAGGCTTTGGCAATATTACGCGCCTTAATTATATTATTAATATAGATTTCTGCTATTTTATCCCTCCATTGATCAGTGCCATAGCCGGCTTCCTTCCTAACTTTATCGAGGCTTAAGAAATTATTTATAAGATAGTTACCTCCCAGAAAACCTATTGAGCGAAATTGTTTAATTAGAAAAAGTAAAGAGTTTTTAATGCTGCTGTTTATTAACGGATTATTTTCATTTACGATAAAATTAAATGGATACCCTGGCCGCGGATCATAGCTTAGCGGGTGAGTCATATCGTTTCCACCATTATACATTACTATCACATCTGGTTTAAAATCCACTATTTCAAAAACTATTCTCGCTAATTCCATAGATGAAACCGAAGACACTACTCCATAATTAAAGACTTTAACTTGATGATACCCGTTCCTTATAAATTCTTCCTGGACCAGGGCCGGAATAGTTGGGTCTCCATTCCACACTGTCGATCCACCCAAAATAAAAATTCTATATTCACCATCATCTTTATTAACAAGGGGAGCAGAGCCTCTATACCCATATTTATTATGCCTTTCCGTGGCATTAATCAAAGCTCCAGCCCGCCCCTTAAACATTATATATGGATTTGCATTGCGTGTAATCCCAGCTGGAAATGCCTGGTCAAAACTTCCCATATATATTTTTGTATAACGAACGCCTATTTCGATAACAAAAAAAATAAACAATATTATTATACTGAATAAAACAAATTTTCTTTTCGTAATCTCGCTCCGTCTTCTTTTCATTCCTTACCTTCCGTTGCTTCCAGCTCCGCGATACAGCATACTAATTGCCATCAGAGATACTGCGTCTCTGGCTATTATTTTCCAAAAACCATAAATTTGCCCAGACAGCAAAACGAAATACCGCATAAAATGTGGCTAATATGAAACCTTCGAAACCATCCAAAAACCCTACACGCATTATATACATTACCATAAAGGATTTTAAAGGCTGAAAGAGAAGTTTATACAATCTAAACTTCTCTTTCTTATCAAACATATTTTTAGCCTCAACAAGGGAATACATGCCGATAGTTTTATCAATATAGCTTTTAATTGTCGGGTAAGGATAATGTTCGATATAATAATCAAGCGGTAATTTTATCCGATTCGCTGCTTTTTCTTTCAAGTTTAAGAAACCACGGTGCACAAAATTGTCGCGCTCATCGTATGTTTCTAAATACACATTTTTTCTGAATAACCTGGGGAAATTATTAGTGAAAAACCCTCCGTGGCGGATAAATTTCCCGAAATAATTGAAGAGGATCCCCATAAATACCACATCCACCCTGTCCTGCCTGACAATCTCCTTTAATTTTGCGGCCAGCCTTTCGGTCATCACCTCGTCCGCATCAATTACCAGTACCCATTCGTAAGAAGCGCTTGATATGGCATGATACCGCCCAGGTTCAACATAGCCGGTTTTCTCGTGGTAGATAATAACAGCCCCTAATTTACCGGCTATTTCAACTGTCTTGTCTTGGCTATGCATGTCGCAGACTACAACCTCATCGGCAATGCACTTAACGCTTTCTATGCAACGGCGGATATTGCCTTCTTCATTCAAAGTATTAATAACTACCGATATGCCTTTTGACTTATCAGCCTCTCTAATATTCATTGGGGATAGCGATATACGTATCTGTTTGGTTTAGATAATAATCTAAATTATTTTCCGAGATCAATGTCCCATCTAATGCTTTCAATCTATATTGTTTCTCCGTAAGATACCTAAGGACATCTTGCCCGCTATAGGGATAAGGCCTAAAATTATCTTTATTTATTTCCAGGAAAATGGTAGGCCTGCATTGCCTGATAAATCTCTCAGCCCCTCTTAAAACCCACAATTCCGCCCCTTCCGTATCGATCTTTACGACCTTTACCGATCGACGGCCGATAGATTCCCACCAATTATCGAGTGTATCTACTTTAACATTAATTAATCTGCACTGACCAGCGCGTTTAGTATCAAAAAATCCGTCTCCGCTTGTATGCACCGGAGAATGAGCCGCGAATTGAGAATCGCCTTTTTTTTCGCCTAAGGAATACCGTAAAAGTCGCATTTTCTCATGCAAGTTATTATAATTTATAGTCTTTTCCAATAAAGCATACTGGCTGGGGCCAGGCTCAAAACAAAATATCTTCAAATCCGGCAGATGGCTTAAGATATTTAACGAAATAAGCCCTATGTTAGCTCCCACATCAAGGAAATATTCACTTTTTGTCTTTTTCAACTCAAGAACAATTCTTTGGCTTAATTCAGGTTCATAAATATTATTGCCTAAGATCCTGCCGATTAACGAATACCCCCTAGTATAAAATAGATAAAAACCCCTATACTTTCTCATCCTTACATACGGGCCAAAATAGTCATAAAGAAAACAAATATTGACCTTAAATTTTTTCAACATTCTATAGACAGCTTTCAAATATGGCAATAGTACGTGAGGAGATGCTCTCAAAATGAAGAATTTCACTTGCTCGGGAAAATACTGAGCCCCCGCCAGAGCTTTATAATAAACACCAGGAAGGAAATTCCAAAAAACGAAACCCCTAGCCATCCTTCTTTTTACTAAAGCCACATCTCTTTTATCTTTAGTTTCATTTCTATTTAACTTCATTTTCATTAAAACATTAATCGCGGTAAATTTAAATCCGTTATAATAAAAATGGTTTGCAGGGTTAAAGATGATTTCTTCCGGAGAATCCTTATAATAAACCTGCTCGCTTTGATGACTATTAATTTCATTGTCCCCTGTGTCTAAATTTTCGTATCCAAAATGCAGGAAATCCATATCCCTGGCTTCTCTAATGCCATAGATATTCAATACAGCCCCGGCATCAATACAGAAATTGTCTTTATTATATGCCTGCTTCTCAATCCACTTCCTATATTTTAAGAATAAACCTTCTAATTTCTTATTGTAAGCATAGGTTGAATTATTAAAAAAGTTGATGCTGTTATTATTCAATAACTGTTCAGCAATCCTGATTGTTTCTTCGCGCTCATCAGTCGCATGTGCAGAGTTATTGCCGAAATTAAACAAATCCCTTATTTCTTTTTTACATGCTTTTACCTCTTCCAAAGAATTGGCTTCAAAAAAATATGCCTTTAAGGGCATGTCTTTTCTAAAACATTGACTAGCCTTATGCCTTTCGCCAGGAAACCCTTTGCTAAAATCACCGGCCCAAGGTTCCCCATAATAAAGTTGCCTTACGAAATTTAGCGCACCGTTCTTATTAAAATAGACGTCCTTCTTATAGTATATTTTCCCGTAATGCTCTATAATAGAATCAATTTGGCTATCTTTCCCTTTCGCAACTGGAAAAATGGTCAGTATATATGTACCGGACTTCAGTTTGGTAAACTCTAAAGCAGCAAAATCCAATGATGACGATTTCATGCCTCTGTTTTTAAAATATTGAAAATCATAGCTGGGGCTTTTTACCTCAAACAAAAAACATGAGATATTAGAATTATAATAAAGACATGCTGCCAATCGATGAGCTCCGTCAATAATTACCTTTTCATCGCTTGCTGACACAATCGAATTTTCATCATTAAAACCGAGCCGCTTGACTGAATCAGTAATTGCATCAAATGCACTAAAATATTTTTCAAGTGAATCCTTCCCAGAAGAATCTCCTTCGCGAAACTTGCCTCCTGAAAATGCCCTAATATGATCGATATATATATCTTTCACCCAATCAACATGTACGCCTAAATCCCTATATTTAAGATAAAGATATTTAATTATCACGTCAAAACGACGAGAAGACAATAATTGGGCAGGTTTTAATATTACTTTTTTCAGGTCCTTTGTAAACGGTAGCATGGAATGCAAGTAAGGATTTATTTTATCAGAGTAATACCCATTCATTCTTTAAGTCCTAGCCATTCAGGCCTTTATAAACGCTAACGATCACATACGCCGACCATAACCAAGCAAAAATAAATGAAATTAATTTGCTATTCTTATATTTAACCGCCTTTTGACTGCCAAAGAAACATATTTCATTAGCCGTATTAGCCATTAAAGCGGCAACTACCCAACAGGTTACAGCCAATTCTAATGAAAATAATGACCCGATATAAATCATAGCCAGGGTTACCGCAGAGCGAATAACAGTAAATATGGTATAGATATGACTAAAACCTAATATTTTCGAGTAATCGCTGTTAATGCCAACAATCATCCCGGTAGGCAGCGAAGCTGAAAAAATTTGCACTAACGGTATCATCTGACTCCATTTCCCTCCCATTATAAGAGGAATAACTAATGGAGATAAAAAATATGTCAAGACACTAAAGATAAACGATAATGATCCAATAATATAAAAATATTGGTAATATCTTAAGTTATAGTAGTTATAATCATTTTTTCTTTGGGTGATATCCGAAAAAATAACCCTTTGCACTTGCGGCGCAACAGCATTAGGCATCAGATAAGATAAAGTATTGCCTGTTTTGTAAAATCCTAAATTGTATACCCCCAAAAGCTTACCGACAATAAGCGAATCTACTTGCGAAACAAAGAATCCACATATGGACTGAGTCAAAATATGCTTGCCTAAATTAAACAGACGCAAGAATACGACTAAGTTAAAATAAAGCTTTGGTCTCCATCCCGATTTTACCAACAGAAAACAAACAGTCATCCCCCTTCCGGCAAGATGTCCAATAATTAAAGCATAGACGCCAAAACCCTTTATGGCCAAAAAATAGGTAACTGCCCCATACAGCAGGATGGGTAATATTTGGCGGTAAAACAAAATATTATATTTGTTATTCTTCATATAGAAAGTTTCAAGCGGATACTCCAGACAATAGATAAAAATCATTAGCGCGTAAAGAATCAACACCATTTTAAGTGCAGGATAACCAAAGTAAGACGCAATATATTTTGCCAGAATAAAAATAATCCCGTAAATAACAACCCCAAAAATGAACTGAACCGTAAATTGCATAGAAATCAAATCATTATCATCCTGCTCAATAATAATTGCCTGAGATATCCCCAAATCCTTGATAATATCAATAAAACCAATGATCGCAGCGGCTATAGCAAATAACCCAAAATCAACGGGGTCTAAAATTCTCGCAATCAAAATCGCAAAAAGTGGAATTATTGCCTGCGCAAAAAATTTACCACCAATATTCCAACCGACATTTTTAACTATTCTCTTATCTAACATTTTATTTTTAGCAAATCTGGATTTAATGAAAATCGACTCCCTTGATATAAAAATAAATCTTTTTAAGCATGAGCGGAAAATTTAAAAGCTTAATTCGTAAATATAGCCAAAGATTCAAAAATAATTTACGTAACTTACTAATATTTGCATACCTCTTGTAAATCATGCTATTCTCATCCTTAATTATTTTTCCTAAAGTTGCTGACATTGTCGCATTATGACAACGGTATTTTGCCAGAGTTTTATTTATTCGTGAAAAACAACAGCATTTTCCCGCCCTTGCAAAGAAATCAAAATCTCCCGCATACTTAAACGAAGCATCAAAATAACCTATTTTTTGATGAATGCTGCTTCGCCAAAAAGTTGCCGGTTGTGCTAAACTACTAGAATTAAAACAGGCGTAAGCTTGCCATTTATATTTAGGGTAATGGTAATTATAAAGAAACTCTCCTTTTGGGCCTATGAAACTACAATTCCCATAAACCAATTCGGTATCCGGATGCTTCTGAAAATAATTGACTGCTACTCCCACTGTTTCAGGATAATAAAGATCATCTGAATTAAGATACGCCAATATAACACCTGAGGCAACTTTAATTCCCTTATTAATTGCAGTGTACATTGTAGAATCTGGCTCGCTTAACCAATGGTCTATCTTATCTTCGTACTTTTTTATCGTATCAAGGGAACCATCTGTTGAGCCGCCATCAATAATTATATATTCGATGTTGCCATAAGCCTGATCGATAACTGACTGAATAGTTTGCTCAAGGTATTTATTACCGTTTAAAACCGGAGTAATAATGCTTACCAATGGCTTATTCACTTTTGATTTCTTAGTTAGCATTTTCTCTATACCATTTAATAACTTCTTTTAGGCCGTTTTCGAATTTAATTTTTGCTTTGAAGCCGAATTCCTTAAGCGCCTTTTCAGTATCCACACACCTACGGGGTTGACCCTCGGGCTTGCTGCTATCCCAAATGACTGCTCCTCTAAAACCAGTTAACTTAACAATCAAATTAACAAGTTCTTTAATGGAGACCTCTAATCCTGTGCCTAAATTTATGGGATCGCTCTTATTATATTTCTGGGTTGCTAAAACTATACCCCTAACGGCATCTTGGATATAAATAAACTCCCGCGTTGAGTTGCCTCTACCCCATACGGTAATTTTTTGAGTACCGTTATTTTGAGCATCAATACACTTTTTAATCAACGCAGGAATCACATGGGATGTCCAAGGATCAAAGTTATCTCCTGGACCATAAAGGTTGACTAAAATAAGATTAATTGAATTAAAACCATATTGCTGGCGATATGACTGAGATTGAACTAAAAGCATCTTTTTGGCTAAACCGTAAGGAGCGTTAATTTCATCGGGATAACCATTCCAAATATTTTCTTCCTTAAAAGGGACAGGTACAAATTTTGGATAGCTACAGATTGTACCTATGGTTACAAATTTCTCGATACCTTTCTGCCTGCCTATTTCCATTAACTGAGCCCCCATCAAAAGATTATCATAAAAGAATTTTCCGGGATTATCTCTGTTTGCGCCAATACCCCCAACTTTAGCCGCCAGATGGATGACGATGTTAGGTCTTGCATCATTATAAACTTTCTTGACAGCGTTCATTTGTACTAGATCATAATCCTTACTACGGGGGATAAATATATCCTTACAACCAAGCTTTTTGAGGTACCTTACCAAAAAAGTACCCAGAAAACCATTACCGCCAGTAACCAAGATAGACTTACTCTTTAAATTAATCATGGCCTCTCAATATGTTTTTTACCGCTTTATTATTTATTATTTTTCTTTCTTTATCAAAAAACCATCCCCATTTATTAAAATATTTAATCCCGGAACAAACAAGGTGCTTAAAAATTATTGGGTCTTTATCGGAGCTTCTTTCATATCTGTGGTAAATCGAAACCTGCGGATAATATACGGTTCTATATAATTTATGTATCCTTCTGGTTAAATCAAGATCCTCAAAATGAATAAAAAATCTTTCATCAAATACGCCTACTTCCTCAAATAAATTGTTTCTGATAAACATGAAGCAACCAGATAAATATGGCACATCCATAATCTTGGTATAATCAACGCAGTTAAGTTCATAGCGCAATTTCTGTCGATTAAAAAAAGTACTTAGTGTCCGAATATTAACCTTCCTAAGAAACATATCACATGGGGTTGGCAATAGCTTACATAAATTTTGCAGAGAGCCATCCGGATACAACACCTTCGGCATTACAAGACCAACACCCTGATTCTGCTCCATAAAATCAAATAGCTGTTCAAGAGTCCTCGGGTTAAAATAGACATCCGGATTTAAAATTAGGGAATATTTGGTTTTGCCGACCGCCTTACGTATAGCAATATTATGACCAGTACCAAAACCTAAATTCTTATTATTAAAGATATACTCTGTATTTTTAAAAATACACACATCTTTTAAATCGTCAGTGGGAGAATTATCTATCACGTAAAGATAAGTATTTAATCCGCTGTCAAGGAAACTGGCAATTGCCTTTCTTATATCCTCCTTGCTATTCTTGAATGCTACTATTGAACCTACAATATCATACATCGACTGCCTCACATATTTTATTTTACCCAAGCTTATACTTAGTTTGCCGATAATAATATATCAAACAACTCTTTCCAATCTCGTGAAAAAGGTTCGGCAATGACACTTGGATTTATATTTTCAAAAGTAGCCGTACCATCCATCACAGACTTCATTGCATCAGCTAATTGCTCATGGTTATTAGGGCTAAAAAACTTTGCCTTGCTATAAACGCCTAAAGTCTCATGGGCATAAGGCAGGTCCGCAAGGAGTACCGGTTTATCATATTTTTTAAACTCGGTAATCGGTAATCCCCAAGTTTCTAACTTTGAGGAAAAAATCAGGCAATCTGCGGTATCATAAAGATTGATGATATCCTCCCTTCTCTGCAGACCCAGAAAAATAATATTCTTTATATGCCTGAAAGAATTATAAATGCTTCTGGAATACCAATTTTCCTTTCCGGAAATAGTAAATATGATTTGAAAATTTGCGGCTCCCCGTTTCAATAACGCCTGCGCAGCCTTGCAAACAACTTCAAAGTTCTTAAAAACCCTAGGGAAGGCCGGATAAAAAAAGGTAAAAGTGCCTTCACGCCTGATAATACCCTCCTGTTTCTTTGAGAAATTACCGTCATGGACTTTCGGGTGGGCAACGATTACGTTCTTAAGCCCGAACAGCTTCCTGAATTCCCGCCTTAACCAATCTTGTTGCACTATCACAAAATCAGCCTTATGGATATTTATCATATACAGGTATTTATAAAACAGGTTAAACAAGGCAAATCTCGGATCCTTTATAGCCTGTCCGAACGATAAATCATAAAAAGGCGAGGCGTTGTGGCAATAAACCGCCAAGCGTTGCGCTTTAACATTCGGAGTAATGTCGTGAAGGGACAACCAAAGAAAAGGATTTAGCTGTTTAGACAGCTTGCTAAAAAAAATGTATTCATAGTATAAACGGTTAAGCCATGATTCTTTTGATTGCGGGAATTCCAGGTATTCTATATTTCCACAGCTAAACAGCCCTTTTCTATTTACGAGCGCAATTATTTCGTATTTATCCGATAAGTCTACCGATAAATACTCCAGGCATTCCTGCAATACGGTCAAAGGACCTGCCTCAAGCAGGTTAATAGCGGAAACAATGATTTTTCTTCTCATGATTTCTCTACAGCCAGAATCCCCGACCCGGACTTATTATGGATTTTATATGCGAAATAATAAACCCATACAAAGAAAAACAGGCCATTGTAAAAATAATGGGCCTGCCGCAACAAGTAAAGGATAAATAGTATAAATATCCCGTTGCTTATTATCTCCAGTTTACGGTTATTACCCATTTTAAGCCGAAATCTGAATATAAAATAAAAGGCTATGGCAATCCCGAATAATCCTATTTCGGAAAGCAGACGCAGGAAAAGCGAACCTGAATCCCCCTTACATACCTCAGGCCGGTCGGCCTGCCAGAAACCATAGGGAGCGCCCAAGCGGATAAATTTATCGTACGAAACAGGGTGGCTGCCTAAACCATGGCCGAATAAAGGGTTAGCCATAAATGACTTGAAGGCTACAAAAGAGTTGCTGACAACCGAATAAACGCTCTCATGCGTATCCGGAGGCATCTTCAATTGATTGATGATTTTGACCCCGTCATCAACTCTCATGCGTATATCCGGTATGAAATTATAAACAGCAAAACTTAAAACCGGAATGGTTACCGCTAAGATTAATAAATATCGTTTTTTCTTAGGGTGCGGGAATAATAGCAGACTTATTAAAATTGCCACATAGGCAATAATTGAAAATGTTAAAATATAACTAATTATTATCACGAAATTTGCCCACCTTGCCTTTAGGAAAAGGTTGCTTTTCTTAATGATAGCCAAGAACGAGGCAAAGAATGCCGGGGCCATGGAAATAGCAAAATGTGCCGGCTCCATAAAAATTGAATTGATTCTCAGTAACCTTGACAATGCCCCTCCCGCATGGCCACACTCCCACTTTATCATCATCGGTACCCACTTATAATCATAACCCATTCTAAATCCTACTAAAAAACTTAATTCCTGGAATACCCCGATAGCTGCCACGATAAGAGCAATCTGTAAATAAATTTTAAACAGTTTATTAATATCGTAATTATTAATTTTAACCAAAAGGTAATATGCAACCCCTGTTATTAAAATACCCGAAACCTGCTTTGCTAGAAGAAAAACAGTATTGTTGCCAAAATATACATTAATCAGGGATAAGATGGTTAAAATAATTAACAAAATAATAAAACTGGAATTCACGCAAAGACTTCGATAACGCCAAATATATGCAATTAGAAAAAATATTATAAAAAGGTAACCGAGATTAAACTCAAACGGCTGGCGGAACATAGTAAATGCCCCGCCGAAAACATTAAAAACAAGCAAATAATTAAAAATTGTGATCATACGCGAAGTCATCTCTATATACTCCTTTTAAGAAACACTTTCTTAATCTTATGCACCCGGGGGCTTTTAACTATCTTGCGCTTCAGATTTACCGCTATAGTCACAAGCTTTTTAGGCCTGCCCAGGGAATAGCAGGCTTGCGCCATTCTTCGGCTATAACCAAATTTAAGCAATTTAGCGCTAAATTCCCTCCATAATTCCGGGCTGCCAATAAATGATGCCGCATGGATTATCGTGTACCACGGATGCTCGCGTGTCATAACTTTCAAAAAAACCTTTTTTACCTTAAGGTCATCCGATAAATACTTATCTGCCAGCCGCAAATAACCGTTAAAATCCAAAAGGAACCTATCGACCAGCCCTCCGTCATCCTGGAAACTTACATTATCATTACGCCACAAAACAAGCGGGCTTTTAATATACTTCAGCCTGCATTTATGCCTGATAAAAGATAAAAGCACCGCAGCAGAAGCATAAGCCGTCCCCTCAAAATCATGGCTATACCCTGCTTTATTCCATTCCCGCCGGCTTAGAATAACCGAGCTCCAGAAACTAAAAAGCGCTCCTATTGAACTGGCCCTTTCGCAATACTCAATAAGCTCATCCTTCTTGTGAAGGTTAAAAACCCTATCATTAACTTTGGCAGAAAGCCAAAACCGGTCTCTGATTGGCTTCATATCCAGATTGCAGGCTGTTACGTTGCAAAGGTATATTTCATACCCGGAATCAATCTCTTTTAACATTCGCTCAATTGAGCCAGGTTTTAATGCATCATCGTCCGAAAACAACCAGCAGTATTCTCCGCGCGCTAAGGCAATAGCTTTTGCCATATCTCTGTCCACCCCGCCGTTTTCATCCTGGCGGCAGTAAACTAAATTCCTGAATTTCTTCCGATAACCAAACACCACCTCCTGCGTGTTATCGCAAGAGGCACCGTCAACAACTACAATCTCTATACTATCATCAGCCTGAGAAATAATACTCTCTATGGCCGTACCGATAAAATTGGCGCGGTTGCGCGTGGGCATGCATATAGAAATCTTTATCTTATCCAACTTTCTCCTTCTCTAGGTCGGCCTTAACCATCAGATCAACAAGCTCCTTAAACCTAATCTTTGGTTTAAAACCGAAAGCCTTTCCGGCTTTAGTTATATCACCAACCAGCGGCGATGTCTTGCTCGGGCGGATTAATTTAGGATCAATAACCAGGTATTTATCCGGCTTGAGATTTAAAACGGAAAAAGCCTCCTCCACCCATTCCTTGACGGAATGCGATTCTCCCGTAGCAATAACAAAATCATCCGCCTTATCTAATTGCATGATCTGCCATGCCGCCTCCATAAACTCTTTGGAATAACCCCAATCAATACGCGCGCTTAAATCCCCTAACACCAATTTCTTTTGTTTGCCTAAAGATATACGCGCCACAGCTTGAGTAATCTTACGCGTTACGTATTCAGGAGTCCTGCGGGGAGATTCATGATTATAAAAGATGGCGTTTGATGCAAATAAACCAAAGGCCTGGCGATAATACCGCGTAAGATAATAAGCAAAGACTTTAGCGCAGGCATACGGGCTTTGGGGGTTAAAAGAGGTAGATTCGTTTTGTTTGGCAGTGGGCGTTAAACCAAACATATTGGATGTACAAGGCTGAAAGTAACGCATTTTAGGGTTAACCTGCCGGATAATCTCTAAAATACGGCCTACTGCTGCGCCGGTGATATCCGCAGAGTAACCGACCATATCATAGCTCCAACTGACATGGTCCTGATCAGCTTCATTATAAATCTCCTGGGGCTTTACGAAATTGATAATCCTAAAAATGGAAGTAGTATCAGCAAGGTCGCCGCGGTGCAAGAAGAAGTTATGATTAAAAATCTCTCTATTTTGAATCAGATGTTCAATATTGCGCGTGTTACCGGTTGCAGAGCGGCGGAGCATTCCGTGCACCTGATAGCCCTTTTCAAGCAAGACCTCCGCCAGATAACTGCCGTCTTGGCCGGTTACTCCTAAAATCAATGCTTTTTTCATAATTTATCCTCTTTCTTATTCAATAAAGCTTCTGACCTTAAAATCACCAGGAAGTTTTCTTGAAAATTTGAACTTTGAGCTCTGATTATCCAGTTTTACCGGATCAAGCCCCTCTATTACAGCAGTAAACACAACACTGACAGTATGATACTTAAAATTCAAGCCAAAAGGGTTCCTCCCGTTAATCAGCTCATAATATCCAATCGGCCGGATATCCTTAACTCTTTGGCCGGTTTCTTCTTTTACTTTGCGCGCTACTGCCTGCTCTAATGACTCACCCTTAAGCAACCGGCCTCCGATCACCCACCAATGCCCTTTTTTAGGCTGATTAGCGCGTTTGATTAAAAGATACTCTCCTTTATTATTCTGTACAGCTATATCAACACAAAGAACAGGTAAATTTTTCAGGATTTTTATATATTGCTTTTTGGGTATCAAACTCATGGAACCACTCTGAATTCCGGCAAGGGGACGATAAATTTACCGCCTCCCGAACGCCATTCTTTTTCACGTTTATAGAATTCATCAAAAAACGCCCACGGTAACACCAGGAAATAATCCGGTTTGGCCTTGCGCGCATCATCTTCGGATACAATAGGTATCCAAGAACCAATGGTATATTTGCCCCATTTTTCCGGGCTACGCTCGCTAGCTCCGGATATCAAAGTATTATCCAGGCCGTAATACTGCAAAATCACGTTGCCCTTGGTTGATGCGCCATAAACATACACCTTCTTGCCTTTATCTACTTCTGCCTTGATAAATTCCACGCAACGCCGGCGGTTATCCTCAATGCGTTTGGCAAATTGCAGGATATCCCGGCGAGTGTACTTTTCTTTGAACTTTACCCCGGTACCCTTATAATGCCTGGCAAAAATACGGTAACTTCCTCCGTTAACGTCGTTTTCTTCGATTCGAAACATTTCTAGGCCGTTAGTTTCAAACAAATATTTCAATGATTCCAGTGAATAATATTCCAGATGCTCATGGCAGATGTTACCCAAGTCATTTTTCTCAAGCATGGGGGCAAGACACATCAGTTGCGCCACAAAAATCCCGTCTTCAGTTAAAGCCATCTGCGCATCTTTGATAAATTTATTGGGGTCCTCAAGGTCATAGAACATTCCGATAGCAGTAATCACTTTCGCTTTGCCAACCCCCCATTGTTTAGCCAGCTGCATATAGCACTGATAATCCCAAAAGTCATGCATTACATAACGCGTGTTTTCTTTGAGCATCGGAACCAGGTTATCAGCAGGCTCGCAGCCTACTTTACGAATGCCTTCTGCGGTATAAGTAGCCAGCATTGTGCCGTCATTGGCGCCGATATCCAATACCACATCCCCCGGCTTTAAAGCGGCCATAGATTCTATTTGCCCGGTGATATCGCGCAGCGCCCGGCGCATTGTATCGGTTACCCCGGACCTGTACCAGTAATGCCGGGAATATAGCAGCTCCTGGGGAGCGCTATGGCGCAGTTGCAACAAACTGCATTTCGAACAAAGCACTAAATCTAAAGGCGCCTTCATGCCCTTGCCGACCATTTCTTTAGGCACAAAGTCATTAATATACTGCTCCCCTAGTGAAAATACATCCTCAAGTTCTTCTGATCCACATAACCGGCAGCTGGTACGCGTAATTGTTTCCATTTTAAGATTCCTTTATATTCAGAATTTCATCCAATACAGCAACAACCTGGTCAATTTGTTTTTCTGTCAGAGCCAGGCCCGAAGGCAAATATAAACCCTGCCGGCTAATACGTTCAGTAACCGGATAATGTTCTTCTTTAAATAAACCAAGTTCGCGCAAAGCCGGTTGTTGATGCAGCCCAATAAAGAAAGGCCGTGTGCTAATCTCTTTTTTAGCCAGGGCATCCATAACATTTTGTGCGTTTAGTCCCAGGGCGCTGTCCAATTCAATACAATACATCCAGTAGACCATTTTAGCCCAAGGCTTTTCTATTTGACACTTAACCCCCTTGAGCTTAAGCAGTTTCTGACGGTAATACTCTCCTAACCTGCGCTTGATTTGGATAAACTCATCAATGCGCTCCATCTGGGCGACTCCCACGGCTGCTTGTAAATTAGTCAGGCGGAAATTATAGCCTAATTCCGTATGATAAAATCTTTTCTCCGGCCTAAAACAAAGATTGCGGTAAGACTCTGCGCGCTTGGCCATTTTTACATCAGAGGTAAGCACCATGCCGCCCTCGCCGGTTGTAATTATCTTATTGGCATAAAAAGACCATGCGCTAATATGCCCCAACGCCCCGCATTTACGGCCTTTATACTCTGCTCCATGGGCTTCAGCAGCATCTTCAACCACAACAAGATTGCGTTTTTTGGCTATATCTAAAAGCGGATCCATATCTACCGGATGCCCGTAAATATGCACCGGCATAATTGCCTTGGTCTTAGGGCTCAAGCGGCTTTCAATCTGGCTTACATCCATATTCCAGGTATCGGCTTCTGCATCTACTAATACCGGGATTGCGCCAAGCCGGATAGCTGCCAAAGCGCAGGAGATAATTGTAAAAGCCGGCATGATTACCTCATCCCCTTTTCCTACCCCTGCGGCAAACAAGGCTGTTTCCAAGGCTGCCGTGCCGTTACAAACCGCAACTCCATGCTTTGTCCCGATATAATCGGCGAATTTACGCTCAAACTCGGCGACAAACGGCCCATCGGAAGAAATCCAGCCGCTCCTGATGCACTCGGCAAGTAACTCTTTTTCCCTGCCGTCAAGTTTTGGCTGGTTAACCGGTATCATTTAGCCCTCCCTTTAGGCGTGAAATTCACCTTATCCACTCCCTGAAGATATGGCCCGTTTTTGATTTCAAAAATAACAGCTTTCGTAATAAATTTAAAAGCATGGCCTGCCGCGGCAATAAAAATTATATCCCCGGCATTTAGCTTGCGGCTTTTTAAGAAGGATTTTCTTAAGGAGTAGAAGTCGATACGCACCTGCCCGCTTTTAATAACTAAAACTTCTTGAGCGTGCGTAGTTATACGCTTAATCGGCTTATGCATATGCGGCATAATCTGATAACCTTTAGGCCGGGACATTGCCCCAAGCTGCAAAGGGTAATCATTGAGTGAGAAGAAATTTAGCGCTTCCGGCTTATAACCCTTGCGGATAATCAGGGCGATAATATTGCCGTTGTGCGTAATTTTCTCAATCATAACTCCTCCTTTATGAACCTGCTCATCCCAGCGAACATCCCCCTTAATACGTAACTATAATGGCATCTTTGGTCTTTCTGTTTATACTTGCCCCCGAGAAGCATTTTCTGCAGTATTCTTATAGACGCCTTACTGGCTAATTTCAAAGCGATGAAAAAATACACAAGAAAATGCCGCTTATCATTAATGCTATTTTTTGTCAGGCATGCTGCTATGGCGCATGAATAATTATATACATATTTCGGAGACGCAAACGGAATAGGGTGGTAAAAAATCAAATCCGGCAGATACAATACCTGCTCATTAGCCGCCTTAAGCCTGAAGAATATATCGGTTTCTTCGGAGCCAAAAAATTTGGAACCCGAACCAAAGCGTTCGTCATAATAACCTATCTTTTTAACCGCTTTCCTGCTTAATACGTGTGCGCTACCCATAAAATATTGAAAATCCAGCCGGCCTAACTTCCGGACGCTATTGTCGCTAAAAAGCACGCTAAAGGGAATATTCTGAACCAGATCAATCAGCCTGCCGCAAAATGCGTTAACCTTACCGTAGAAGGCGACCCTCTCCGATAAGACTCGCAGAAAATCTTCTTTGACTTTAGCATCATCATCGATAAATATAAGATAATCTCCGGAAGACTCCCTAATCCCGATATTCCTAGCTCCTGATAATCCCACATCCTCATATGTATAAAATTTAGCTAAATGAGAATAGGGGCTTTCTACGGATTTATTCTTTACCCCGTTAGCCTTAAAGACCACCAGAATCTCAATGTCAATGCTATGATTACTATAATCATACGCCTTACCGATAGAGCCAAGACAATTTTTTAAATCATCATACCTGTCTACTGAAGATATAATAAATGAAAATTTCAACTATGCACCCCTGTACCAGTCAAGCGTTTCCCTGATTGCTGCCTGTAATTGGCTATCCGTAAAATTTATTTTTTTAAACTGCGAGATTTTTTTATTTTCGCCGACGCTCCACGGTATGTCGTTGGCTTTAAATTTACTGCGGTCAATTTCAAAGCTTATTTTCTTGCGTGCCAATTTTAATAACTGCTGCAAAACATCCCCAATCTTTACCGGCCGAGATGAACAGATATTATAAACCTCTGCGTGTTCTCCGTAAATGGCAAGCTCCTTTAAGCTTTCAGCAACTGCTTTAACGGGTAATAAATCCCTGTAGCTTTCCAGATTTCCCGTTTTAATCACAGATGAACTCACCAGCCCCTTCTCAATATCAACTACCTGCCTTGCAAAACCCCCCAGAAAAAGGCTGCTGTGCATGCCGCTTCCGATCATATTAAACAACCTGGCGATGACAACTTGCGGCGACTTATTACTTTTGGCAAACCTCATTGCCATAAAACTCTGGCAAGCCTTGCTTATCCCGTAATCTGATAGAGGATTAAGCGCAGAATCTTCGGATATTTTCTTGCCCTTTCTGGTCAACCCGTATTCGGCAGCGCTTCCTATCAGGATAATCTTGCAATTCAGCCCGGCCGCAGCCTCTAAAAATGCAACGGGCGCAAAACAATTTGCCGTAAAAAGCTTAACCGGAGACGGCGAATTAAAGATTCCTGCGAGGTTAAAAATAACATCCGGCTGCTCGGTCCTACACAAAGAGACTAATTTAGATGTGTCCTTCAAATCTACCTTATATTCATTACTTGCCTTTTTGTCTTCTAAGGCCAAATCTGCTTTTAGTAAGATATGGCCTTGGGAGGCGCTTAAAACTCCGGATAATGCCTTACCCAAAAATCCTTCGCTGCCTATAATCAAATATTTCATCGCACCTTTCTTCTTCCGGATAATACTGCAGCAACCAGCTTAAAACCCATTTCAATGAATTTACAATAAAAAGAAAAATATGTGGCAACGAGTATGTGCTTCGGGACAAAAGTAGCAAATTCATCTAGCACTGCCTTTAAACATCTGAATATCTTAAAAAATCCTCCGGAAATACTGTTACCCGCAGGAAGCTTATAAATTGCTAATGGCTCGTTGATAAAGCCTATCCTGTGTTTTCTGGCAATAGATAGCCATAATACGTAATCTTCCACACTGATAAATTTCTCGTCTTCAGGGAAAAGAAATTGCCCGGAGCCTTTTTCATTTACCATCATCACCGTAAGACAAGCGATAGAATTAAGCTCTAGATAAAGCTGGTTAAAAACATTCCCGGAGCCAGCCTTCTTGGTCTTGGGACTTACCCCGGAAATCTTCCCATTCTTTTTTAATAAGCATTTTGAATGCACGAGAAAGTACCCGGGGTTGTTTTCTAAAAAATCCACTTCCCTTTTAAGCTTATTCGGCAGCCACAAGTCATCGCTATCCAGAAAAGCAAGGTATTTGCCGCAGGCATTCCTTATACCAATATTCCTTGGCCTTGCAGGGCCGCCGAAATTATGCTCAGATTCAATAAGACGGATCCGCCTGTCCTGCAAAATAAACTCCCTTAACACATCCCGGCTTTTGTCTGTTGAACAATCATCAATAACCAGCAGTTCCCAATTCTGGTATGTCTGCGCTTTGACAGAACGGATCGCTTCCCCTATGGTATTTTCGGCATTGAACATAGGGATTATAATTGAGATTAACGAATTAGCTATCATTTTTCATGCATTAGACTTCCATGATGAACTTGATTGAACCAAAGCCTACGACAGACACTTTTAACCCTGTCTTTTCCTAATACTTGGTATCTACAAATAAAAATTTAGTATAGCAAAATTTAGGCCCTTGGACAATTATAACCTATTAAGTATAATTTTTAACCCTCCCCACACTTTGCAAGTGCCTTAAAAACACCGAATAATCCGGAGGAGAAAAGAATTCTTCAACCTTAAATCCTGTAGGAGTTACTGGATTTCTAAGACAATAGAGCAATTTTTCCCTGAAATCACCAGAAAAAGCAAACTCTAAATGATTTCTAATAAAATATTCGCTTTCTATAGCCACGGTTTCCGGGATAAAACATAAAGCCTTTACCCCTAAGGAAAGCGCTTCAAACGCGGCGGTTGAACCTGAAGTTACTAATAAAGCGCAATCTCCCAAAAGTTCTTTCAGGCTGCTGGGGCTTACCTGACAATTACCGTAACGTAAGAATTCTTTTAATAATAAAGCCGACCTAGGCAGATATGGGTGTGATTTTATGACAAAATCATATTCATTGAATTTGCCGCTAGCCAAGCAGTCAAGGAGGTTTTTCTGCAAGGCTACAGCAATCCCCGGCAGAATAGGCAAAGCCGTTACAATTTTTTTGCTTTTTTTATTATCGTTTCTTTGCGGCGAAGAAAAAAGATAATTCAGGCGGATCGCTCCTGCCTCTTCAAGCGGACAAGCACCATAATATTTTCTCAAAAAATCAAACCAGGCCTGCCCCGATGACAGAATTATATCCGGAAGCGGCGCCTGCTTTTCAAACGCAGAGGTCCGGTAATCCAGCCAGTTGGCGGAAATTATCGTATGCTGATAGGCTATTTTCTTAAAATCATTGCCAAAGGCAAGATTGAGCATCTTTTCCCAAGGCTGGTTCTCAAATGTATATATTATAGAGGCGCCGACAGGGAACTGTTTTGCAAAATTCCTGAAGGCATAATAATAAAATAGGTTGGATTGAAAATCCTTGTCCCCATTCTCAAAACCCTCCTCTTGTTTTAAAAGAATGTTCAATAATTTAATATCCTTGATGCCTTCTTTTTCAGGAACCTCGCTTTTGATACACATCCGCGTAAAGAAAATTCGGTAAAAATCCGATAGTTTTAAATAAGAGAGCAAAAACGTAATATTCCTGAAATATTTCTTAAGTTTAATTGCCGACCTTAAACCTACACTAAGCGGTGTTATGCGCAAAACTCTGCTACCCTGTTTTTTTAAAACAACTTCTAGGTTACCAAAATATGCGTCAGTATATTCCGGCAGCCGGGAAAATACCCTGCTGTCAATGAAACTGTGCAATATGACATCATATTTTCCTGCTTCGGGAGCAGGCAGACAAAACTTAAAAATTACCCAATAAATCAACCGAAGAAAAAATTGACAATTTGCCTGAATTTTTTTTAATAACCTACGCCCCGGAAAATCCGCTATTATGTGCGCGTAAATTTTTACCCCGTGCAGCTTAAACAGCTTTAAGCTTCCCCATAACGTCAGGTCGTTGACTATAAAAAGATGGTCTTTATCCAAAACAGCGTAAGATTCAATAAGTTTAAGATAGGCATATTGATGGAACATGAACATTTGAGAAAATGATTTGGAGGCCACTCTGCTTGAATACCAAAGAAGCCTATCGTCCTGAAATGTTGAGGCATAACCGATATAATCAATGAAATTATCCCTGATACAAGAAACGACTTGCTCGATTTTCCGGCCTAAGAATTCCCTTTTCCCGTCCTCTAAGGCTTTTTGCGCGTAAAAAATACCGCCATCTTCGCCTAAATAAGACCAAAGCATCCCTTTGCACTTGCTTAATCTTTTCTTATCTTTTGCAAAAACTACGTATACCATATATTTTATAACGCTTTTAGGATTCTGGCGAGCCCGGATAAATCTTTTATCTTAAGGCATTTAATTTTGCCAAAAATTTCTTTATTTCCTTTGATGCGCGCGATAAACTTAACCCCGTTATCTTCTGCCGCCAAATAATCCCTCAGCGCATCTCCTATATATAAAGCGCTCTGCGGGTTGATCTTATTATCCCTAAGGATTTTCTTTACGGCATCGCGCTTTTCTAAAGGGGCTCCGTATACGGCCTTAAATATCTTGCCGATGCCGCGCCGGCGTACGATACGGATTATCTCGTCATGAGGAGTAGCAGAAACAACAAATAACTTATACTGTTTTGACTTATTTCTAAGAAATTCCTGCGCCCCTTTTACGTAAGGAGCAGCGATTACGGCCTCTAATACTAAAGAGGAAAATTTTTTACAGAGCTGACTGAATTTATTATTGTCGAGTTTACGGCGCAGGATATTACGGTATATGTGGCGGAATTTTTCAAACCTGGATACGCCCATATTTTCTTTATGGTATGATACGACTTTTTTAACAATACCCGAGCCTTCCGGCTCAAAAAGCTTGGCAAAAGCCTCTGTCTTTATATCGGTAGACTCAACAATTACTCCGTCAAAGTCAAATATTATCCCCTTAACCATCAAATTCTCCGATTACCGTGCAAGGCGCGCTGTCAACTCCGCAAACTACTATCGGCGATATTATTATTCTGCGCAAACCGAATATTTTAGCCGGAATACGCATATCCTCAACTAAAAGCAAAGGCCTGCCTTTACTCTTGGGATTTAAAAAAGCCCGATGCGCCTGCCTGCCAAGTTCCCTGTTTCTGGTTGAAGATATAGATAACCAATCTATGCCTATTGCCCTTAAATTACGGAGATTTTTCCTCAAATAAACCGCTACTTCAGGGTGAATCCCCGGATTTTGATCTACATATTTTCGATTCTTTCTTAAGGCCGGCCATCCTGACCTGAATATCAAAATATCGCACAAAGGATTTATTTTTTGCATCCATTTACCGGTCATTAATATCTCCGCCGGATTTAAAGGGGTATTGATAACTTGCGGAGATACAAAAACCCATGCAGAACAGGGGTAATCCTCTATGCTTTTGCCGTTATCAAAGAAATGGCGCGGCGCGTCTATATGCGTACCCCAATGGCTCTCTATAGTAAAGCTGTAAACATTCGCAGAATCGCCAGCTGAAATAGAGCGCTTTGCCTTAATAGCAAGATCAGCTTTGTCTGTATATACCGGCATGCCTTGCGAAAGCGGATATGATAGATACCTGTATTTCATCGTTTCTTTTTATCTTTAATGATTATCCCATCGTAAGTGGGAAGCGGCCCAAGCTGTTTATAAGTATCATATATTGCTTCAAGTATTCCCTGGTTTAAATCCAAATATGTTTTGCTTAGAAGCCGTTTGCCGATCTTCGGAGCAAAAGAGTATGGGGTTATCTCATAATGTGAGTTTTCCCTCGGAGGAAGAAATTCTACTTTCACTTTATTCCCCAGCATTTCTTTAACCATATAAAGCAGGTCCTTTACCTTCATTTGCTGGTTTCCGGCTAAAATAACATGCTGGTTAGCAAATTCATCCGTAAGTACCTCAACGCTGCCTTTGGCAGCATCGCGCACATGGATATATTCACGGATTTCCTCTCCATCTCCATGCCTGGATATCTTATGCTCGGTTAAAGCCTGCTTGATTATGGAATAGATGAAATTCCCATTATCTGTTCTAGGGCCATATAGCGAACCATAACGCAAAATAGTGTACGGCAATTTGAATATTTCATGGTAATTCTCTATCAAGAGTTCGCAAGCCTGCTTTGTGCTCCGGTAAAAAGCGCCGGCTTTGCTGTAAACATAAAGGGAACTGGCAAAGACAAAACGTTTTATCCCTGCTTTTCTGGATGCCTCTAACAAGATAGAGTTACCCAGGATATTATATTTTACGCTTTCAACCGGCTTTCTACTTGCTTCATCGATATCGGCAATACCTGCGAAATTATAAACTATATCGCAATCCTTGACCGCTGCCTCCACCTTCTTCTGATCCAGGATATCCCCCGTTACCATAGCCTGAGATTTTCGCAGATACGGCGAAGGCTTAATATCATAAACTACCACTTTATACCCGGCATCATCCAATGCGTCCGCTACATGGCTGCCGAGAAATCCCGAACCTCCGAAAACTATCGCTTTCATCTTAATCTTGCCCCCTCTTTTAAACCTTTGATTAAATTCTTTACTGCCTCTAGTTCCATATTTATTCTGGCCTCTTTTGCATAAGAACCAATATGCGGGGTAAGAATCACATTATCCAGCTCCTTCATCTTCCCGCAGTAAGGCTCTTCAACAAAAACATCTATCGCTGCCCCGGAAATATAATTTTCTGTAAGTGCCTTAAACAAAACAGATTCATCAACGGTTTCTCCGCGCGAGACATTTACAATCCAAGCTCCTTTTTTAAGCAGGTTAAACTCCTTTTCCCCTAAGATCCTATCTTTTGAAGAAGCATGGATCGTAACAATATCCGCCCAACCCAATAATTCCTTTTTTGACATCTTCTTGAATTTACCTGCGGCAGTTTTTATATTCGGGTCCGTATAGGCAATCTGGCAGCCAAAAGCTTTTAATAGCCCGGCTACATTCTTGCCTATTTTTCCAAAACCGATTATCCCGACTTTTTTATTTAAAAGGAGGTTTCCCATTAATTTCTGCCATTGGCCGCTGCGTATAGCTGCATCCATTTTATTTACTCTTCTTAGCAGGTTTAATATTAAGCCTACGGTCAGTTCGGCAACAGCCAGAGTCGGGGCGTCCGGAGTATTAAATACTTTTAACTTCAGCCTTTTTGCCGCCTCAAGGTCAACACTTTCCAGCCCCGCCCCGCACCTAGAGATTACCTTAAGCTTGGGTAATTTTGACATTGTATCCTCTTTGATCGCTTCTGTTCCGGCGATCAGGCCTATGGCATCTTTGGCAAAATCAACTAGCTCTTCAGGTTTTATTTTACGACCAAAAGGGTTGATTATTATTTGATAGCCGCACTTTTTTAATAGTTCAAGCGGCAATTTGTCATATTCTGCAAAAGAAGTAGTTGATATCGCTATTATTTTCATATTATTCTCCTACCAATTTTTATATTTAGAAGACCAGCCGCTATCCCTGCTCAGTACAAACCCGTAAAACCCTTCAAAATCATTCTTTCGCCAGAAACGGCGAGTAATCTTTAATAAGCTATTTTGCGGATATTGCAAATACTTCTTCTCTTCTTCAATACGCCAGCCCGAATGCCGAATAAGTAATTTCCAGTCGCCCGGGCTTAATTCAAAGATATGCGTGTTCTCTGCATAAACATCATCTTGTATGCCTTGGCGTATATGATGCAGACCCACCCTGCTATTTATAAGATAAGGCACGGTAACTATCAGATATTTTGCTTTTGTTCCCGAGGACAAACTCCGTAAAAACTTGCACGGGTCCATTAAGTGCTCTAATGTTTGAAAACATAGGAATATATCCGGATTAATATCGTAATTTTCTATGTTTTCGGCTTTAGCGCAAACAGCATCCAATCCCTTGGCCCTGATCCTGGAAATTGCCTTCTCATCAATATTCACGCTTAGAGACTTTATACTCATATTCTGAGAATAAAGACCTTTTATATACTGGATATGAGTTCCGGCAGAATCGCCTATATCGACGATTACGGCTGAATTACCCAGCTTACATATTACCCTATCAACTAAAGACATCTGAAAAGCGTGCATCGCCCTTATTTTTGTCTTAAAATAGCCCTCTTTAGTTTCGGATAAACTATACTGTTGGCTTAAATCAGGGACTATCTTCTCCAGTTTATCAGCCAGTGCCTGCAGCCCCTGCTGCTTGAGGGCGCTTTTGATAGATTTAACCAGGATTGTCTGCATATTAATTCTCAACATAGCGCTTGATTTTATGAAACCTTTCTCTTAGCAAGTACTCTCATATGAGAGCTCAAGCTATTCTTTATTATCCATTGCTGCAGGCCTTTCTTGCATTCCTGGCCTGCCTGATCAGCTATTTTTTGCCAAAACCTGCCTAACTTGGCCCCTTCATTCTTAATCATCCCTTCCACAATATCCCAGTCAAGCTTTCCAGGCGTTGAGATATCTTGCGCCTCAAACCCAAAGCGCTCAATGAGCAACTTTACGGAATAGGGGTTAAAAAAATTCAAATGGTGCGGCGGAGTAACGCTTTTAGAGCTTTCCCAAAGCAACAATATATCAAACCCCATACCATTGAGCGTGGTAAATACCAGTTTTCCTCCCGGCCTCAAAAGGGAATATGCTTTATTAAAAAAATCTTCTGGACGGACCAAATGTTCAAGCAACTCAAATGAAACAAGCAAATCAAGCTTGCCGTCCATATCGCTTATCTCCTCAAACATCGCCATCCTTGTCTCTAAGCCTTTGCGCGAACATATATCAGCCATTTCCTTAGATGGTTCTATTGCGATATAGTGTTTATTGGGAGATATTTTACGCAATTCCTCAAGGAATATACCAAACCCGGCTCCGATCTCCGCCACTGCACTAATTTTATCTTCCCGCAAAAAAGCGGAAAGATATTCTGCGCGGGGGCGGAAGATTTTCTCGCGCCGGGCTTCGGCAACCGGCTTAAAAAACTCATTTACCCAAAAAGAGGTAGAAGCCGACTCCGAATAAAACCTTTTCATCACCTCAAGCGATGGTCGCGGGTTAACAAATAACGTCCCGCATTTTCTGCAAGACACATAAGAAAAATTCGTCTTTTCAAATTCAAAGCCGATATCCGCACTAGCGCAGGCAGGACAGTTAGTTTCCAGGAAATTACCTTTATCAAAAAAAACCTTTACGTCATCTGCGACAAGCTCAAGGTAACGGTTAAAAACGCTGCGCTTCCTTATGTCTTCCTCTTTCACCGCGATTTGTACCTTTCAAATAATTTATCCGATGCCATCATTGCACTTACCAGATCCAAGTCAGCCTGGGTGTCTACGGATTTAGTCTCATAGTTAGTCATGATCATTTTCACCTTTTGCCCGTTCTCAAGTATGCGCATCATATCAACGGATTCAAATATCTCAAGCGGCGTAGGCTCCATCTTAGTGTATTCCAGCAAGAACTCTTTACGGAAAGGTATTACACAGACCTGCTTGAGCATAGTAACATTAGCAGAACCTTTTTTTCTTGAAGGTATAGGCTCTCTTGAGAAATACAAAGCATTATTGAACTTATCCACTACTACTTTGACCTCGTTAGGATCATTAAACTCATCAACGCTCTTAATCCTTGCCATCAGGTTGGTAATCTTTATACTCTTATCTTTCAAAAGAGGATCTACCGCCTCATCAATCATCTCTGGGTAGGTAAGCGGCTCATCTCCCTGGATCATTACCACAATATCTATTTTCCTACCACTCTCCTTTTCTATTTTTAAAACTGCTTCCGCAGCCCGATCCGATGCCCTTTCATGGGCAGAAGAAGTCATAACTGTCTTGGCCCCAATTAAATCCATCTCCTGTTTTATTTCTTTATCGCAAGTAGCAATATAAACCTCATTTATTGTTTTGGACATCTTACTCCTGATATAAACATGCCCGATCATCGGAATACCACATATCTTAGCCAGCGGCTTGCTGGGAAACCTTGAAGAAGCCATGCGACCGGGGATAATCCCGATAATATTAGTTTTTAATTGCTTATTTTTGGCATTCATCTTTTCAATCCTTTCAACCCGGGAACACAAGATACTGCTTCTGATAAAAATACCGTATCCATCCCATACGCTATGAATTTAAAACCTTGGGCAATCCTGCGTTTAAGATCAGCCTCGGATGGGTGGACTATATGAATACCTAAAAGTTTATCGGAATTCCTGACTGCCTTGATTATTTTATCAAGCACAAGATTAAATCTTTTATCGCTAAATTTGCCAGGAATCCCCATTGAGCCCGATAAATCATATGGGCCAACAATACAGGCATCAATTCCTTTTAAATCCAGGATTGCCTGTAAATTATCTAAAGCATCGATATGCTCTAACTGGACAACCAGAATTCCTGAATCATTGGCCTTATTTACATACCCCGCAAAATTACTGCCGTATTTATGGGCCCTGCCTAAGCCAAAGCTTCTTTTTCCGGCAGGCGGGTAATTAAGCGCGTCAATTGCCTTGCGCGCATCTTCCTCGGAGTTAACCATAGGAACGATTACTCCTGCTGCCCCTGCGTCCATTACGCGGCGTATCAGGCTGGGGTTATTTTCATTTAAACGCACCAGCGGCAGATTCCCTGCAAGGCTGATAACCTGTATAAGTTTATAAACACAGCCTAAATCTATCAGCCCATGTTCCATATCAATAGCAAGCCAATCAAAACCGGCTTTCGCCATGATCTCAGTACTAAAAACATCCGGAAGCTGAATCCAGCTTCCTATTGATAATCTTTTTCGATTTATTAAACCTTTTAGGTCTGCCATTCATTCCCCCTTTAAGCTTTTTTATCTCTCTTATTCCACGCCTTCTTGCGATAACGCTTTTTTGATCGCTATGTTTTGAAAAATAGGCGAGCGAGAAAATAACTCATTATAATTACCTTGATCCACTATTTTACCGCGCTCCAAGACATAAATAAGATCCGCGTGTTCAAGTGTGGCAAGACGATGAGTAACTAATATAATAGTCATTTGGTCTTTTAAGTCCTTAAGGGCTGCGTACAATTGTGCTTCAGTGTGGCCGTCTAATGCAGAACTCGCTTCATCAAGTATGAGTATTTCTGGATTTCTATATAAAGCGCGAGCTATACCTATCCTCTGCCTCTGTCCTCCGGAAATCCTGACTCCCCTTTCACCCACTTTAGTATCTATGCCCTCAGGCAGGCTTTTGATAAAAGGCTCCAACTGCGCAACGCGAAGTGCATAGGCAACCCTTTTGCGGTCTATTTCCTGCTCAAGAATGCCAAACGCTACATTGGAAACAATACTGTTATCTGCCAAAAAAATATGCTGGGGAACATACCCTATTTTACCCTGATATTTAACTATGCTATCCCGGCTAATCGGCAGGCCGCAATAATATAGGCAGCCTTTTTGCGGAATGAGTAATCCTGTGATTATGTCAATAGCTGTGCTTTTCCCAGATCCTGTTTCGCCGGCAATGGCGGAAATGCAATTAAGCGGAAAAGAAATATTTAATCCTTCAAAAATTGGATGTGCTGCTGTTTGATAGCGAAACGTCACTTCTTTAAGAAAAATACATTTATCTTGTCCGGCTTCAGCAGGCATTAAAACGCCTTCAGAAGGCTCGCGATCATCTTCTTCCTTCAATACCTCAGATACAATATCCAAACTATTCCCGCCAAAATGAAGAGATGCCACGTTTTCGAATATTTTAGAAAAAGACGCCGATAAACGCATCATCGCTACCGCAAACACTGCCGCGACCGGAATGAACTCGATAAAGGACTTATGTGTATATACCACGAAAAGCATAGCCAAAAACGCCAGAACAACGAAGCCTGTTTCAAGTATCTGTTTAGGTAAACTCGACACAGTAGTAAATTTTACCACAGCGCTCATTTGATTTTTTGTAGATTCAAGGTATTTTGACGTGAAATAATCATGGATATTATATATCTGTATTTCCTTAACCGCACCTAGAGATTCCAACGCATTTTTAAACAACAGAGCACTAAAAACTTCACGCTGCGCAGCATAGGCCTTGATGCGCTTCCTAAAAAAAACATTGACCAATAAGGAACTCGACCCAAAAATAACAAATATAACTATGGTCAATAACGGATACGCATAAACAAGAAACAAGCACACACCAACCAGAATTATGACTTCGGAGGCGATGGTGATCACGGGATTTAATAAATAGTTGACACAATTGCCCGCCTCCGATAAAGTATTTTTAAATAATTCAGAGGAATTGTAAACCAAATGGTAGGTGTAAGGCTTTTTTAAATAGGAGCGCAGAACTTTGGATGTCAGGCGGCTATAAATACTGCTTAAGACTTTTTGCTTCTGATAGAGCATCCAAACTGAATATACAGACCTTGCCACTAGGATCACACAGGCCCCGGAGATCAAAAGTGCCACAAACAAAAAAACATCGGGGTCTTTACAGACATGGTAAAGCCAGCTTAAAACCGGCGTGGAATTTATTTTTTGAGGGAATATAAATAAAGTCATCAGCGGAAGCACGATCGCTATACTAAATGTTTCTAGCAACGATAGAAGCATAACACCTGCTCCCAGCAAAACGAGTTGTTTCTTTTCAGAAGCAACAAGAATTTTTTTTAGTTTCTTTACTAGTTCTTTCATCTTTTGAAAATTCCCCTTTACCTCTATAGGTTTTTTACAAACTTAACCCACTCATCACGCTAGTCGGCTTGTGAGCGGGCAAAACTAAAACAAAAATCATTCTTTGCGCGTTGTATATCGCAAGCGCTCCCCCCTGAAACATCCCCCAAATCTCATTCACTTTTTTAGCTGCCTCTTCCAGCTTTCTATAGCGGTCATAGACAATACCCAACCAGTAACAGCCATAAGGCTTTTGTCATCTTTTATTTTGTTGTGTCTTTAAGAACTCCAGCCATTCTTTGCGCCAGTTTCTGGACGAACAGGCAAATTGAGAACAGAACACTCTCCTCGCTATCTGTATATCGGGACCAGTCCACCAGCTTTGAGGATCGGCCCAAACCTCATTCACCTTATTCGCAGCTGATACTGGATCGTCATATAAAACCCCTGCCCGACGTAGATTTTCAAAAAAAGGAGCTGCAGAATCTGAAAAGATAAAATGCGCGGGATCACAGAAAAGAATAGTCGGTACATTTATTGTCAATGCCTCCAAAAAGCTTGTAGTCAGATGGTCTATAACTACAAGCCTGCTCCGCGAGAATACGCTAGTAAGTTTTACTCCGGTTAAAAGTTGGCTTGATGGAATAATCCTACTCACATATTCCTTCTCCCCAATACCGAAATCTTCAAAGTATGGCCTGTATTTTACATGACTAATAATACTCTTTTTCAGAGTCTTTAAAAATGTGAGCTTATTATCAAAATAGTCTATAATTTGCTCGGGAAGAAAATAACTGCTGAACTGACCGGGATATGCCGGAGGAGCAGTCCCCACAAAAACAAGGCTCGTTTCTGTTTCCTTATTTGTTTTAAGATTACTCAAAAGCGGTGATGGCATAGGGCAGAACCGGGTTAAATGCAATGGCTTGTCTTTCCATCCCCAAGTAACAAACCCATCTCCTATCTCATACTCTATCTTACTATTTGCGATAGATAACAGCTGCCCATATCCTCCACCATGCTGAACAGATATCCATCGACCACCATTTTCGACGATATCGGCTATTCTAAAAGCACTTTTAGCCGATATAAAGATATCGTTACCAATCCATGTCTTTATATTTGACTGGAATTTATCATCGTTTTCATAAATAGTAAGGATATCATCTGGCATATGGTCAAGCAAAATGGACTCTACAATCCTTTCAAACTTATTTTTAGCGCCAAAATCCAAATGATATTTAGCAAGGTCATCCCTGCGACATTTAAGCGCTTTTAACTTATTATCTTTTCTTTTCACAAACTTCAATCCTGGTTTTGAGCTAAACTGCAGCCAAAGCTTAGTAAAAGACGACATCCCATATATAGAACCAAGATATGCATCGGAACCCAACAAGGATACACCGCTCAAATAATCGTTAATAAAGATTTTAGAACGCCTAAAAAATCCCATTATTTGGTTTATCATTCCGCGGGGACGGCTCATTAACGATTCGCCCCTGCCAATTTCTCCTATCGGCTTTTCGATCTCTTCACAAAACAAAAAATCAAATTCCGCGATCCTGATAATATCAGACATAAGCGATAAATTGTAATGGTGACTTTGTATATCAAACTGCCAAAAATTTCGAAAGTCCTTATCCGCGTCCGTCTTAGGGCTAATAATCTTTACCGTCATTTTTTCTTTTAGGTTTTCTAAATTCTCTAAACGGCGAAACCTATTATAGGAATTACTCAACCAGCGCATTAACCAAACAGTTAAATAGACTTTCCAAAATCTTTCACTACGGTCTATGCTATGCAGCCGATTCATAATATCTGACAGCCTTGGAGTAATCCTATCGCAAAGAGATGATATATATAAATAGCTATCCAGGATATCTTTCTTGCCATTCCAAGGAGACGGTGCCAGGCGAAAATTTTTTTGGTCCCAAAATTTGTACTTGTGATTATAAGAAAAACACCATGGGCCTAAGAATAGCGCGCTTCCTTCGTCTTTTGGCCAGAAGTCTTTACAACCGGTCAAAACAAGTTCACGCATCACATATCCCTTTCATAGGCCAACTATGTCCATTATTCTCTACATGACGCAGCCAAATACAATATTGAACATAAAATTAAATGGGGATTCCTATCGAAGGAACCAGCAATCCTTCCCCTTCTAGCAACAAAGCGCACATTAGCTTAAGTTAACTTTTTAATCTTCATTACTTGACATTCTCAGGCTTTTTAGAGAAAGCATAGAAATAGTTTCCTTTTAAAATACCTTTCGACATCAAACCTTCTAATATTATAGTTGTGATTAGCATCGCTGGATATAGCAACGCCATCACAAACTGATTTTTTATAAATGAATGCCTGTGTAAAAATTTTATTCCACAAATTTTTTTCCAAAACTCTGTAGCCGTAACATCTAAACACATATGATAAATCTCAATATTTTCGAATCCCGTACATTTTAAAGCATATAGCAAAGACTTCCTATTAAATAAAGAAACATGGCCGAGCGTTGCCATGCTATTATTTTTGCCTAAAAACTTAAATGCAAAAGAATCAGAGGCAGGACAAGAAAGATATAAAATGCCACCCGGCTTAAGCCAGCTGTAAAATTTATTTAGATATTGCATAGGATATAAAACATGCTCCAGCGCCTGATTAGTATACACTATGTCAAATTTCTCAACAAGCGAAGACTCGTCCAATTCGTATAATTTTTTTATCTTTTTCTTTTCTATATCACTCAGCAATTCCCTGGCTTTATTAATCCTAGAATCATCCATATCAATACCAAAAACGTCATAGGTATCTTGCGCGTTTTTCAACGTCCAACCTGTTCCGCATCCAAAATCTAAAAAAGAGCCGCTCTTCTTCCTTTTTTTTATAAATTCTAGTGCAGGATCCGGATCATTTTGAAAAACCCCATAATGCTCTTTCTGTTTAACCCACCACTCGCCCAACCCATCATAATCACTTTCATATATTTCATTATATTTTTTTTCCAGTGGTGCCGGATTAGCATATACAAACTCACAATCTAAGCATATACTATATTTACAGGCATCCCGACCGCTATTATCTAATATTAGTTTTGTGCTGCCAGAATTGCAGATTGGACAACATCTATGCACCAAGAGATTTTCTTTTTTCCATTGGCTATGCTTCCTGTATGAATATTCAAAAAACCGTGTCAAATGGCTGTATGAAACGTTGTACAAACTTTCATTGTCATATGTTCTCATGGAAGCTATTGTTAGGTTATGTATTATTCTTACCTTATCTTTTAGTTTCACATTTCAACCTCTTTAAAAATTGACGATGTCCATTACTCTTTCCAGCCCTCGCCCGTCTACAAGGGCACGGCTAGATTTAAATACCGATCTTCTTAAGCCGCTTTCACGCAAATAAATGGCTAACGCATCTATAATCTTATCCGATGATGCAAAATCGTTAAACATTCCTATATTAAACGCTCCGGTACGAGCCGCATATTCTTCTGCAACTTTTGCCTCGTGCTCTATTGACGGCACAATAACAACCGGCCTGCCCAAATAAGCAGATTCATACAAAGTTCGCCCGGCAGATGTTATCACTATATCCTGACGGCTTAATAACTCGAGAAAATTTTTAGGGTTATAATGTATTATAAAACCTCTATTATCGCCTATCAAATTACAGATTTCTTTGTATTCAGTAAAGAACGGCCCAAGCACAACATTAACTTTATATGGCAATGCCCTGCCCCTGGTTAATACTTGAATAACTTTCATAGTAATCCCAGCGGGGTCCGATCCGCCGATTGTTACCATTATCTCCTTAACTTGGTCATCTATCGGAATAACTCTGGGGGCATTGCCCATAATAAAATAATCCGGACCGATATATTTTCTAGTACCTAAATCCAAATGGGGATACGCTGTAAATTCTTTCACCAAGGAATCATTAATAAGTATATCCGGGACTGAGAAATGTTTTCCGGACACATCAAACACTATTGTGGAAATTTTATTTTTTCTCGCATATTCATACAAAAATCTGTATGGATCAACAAAAAGATCGACTATTATTTTATTAGGCTTATATTCCTCACACAGGTTTATTACCGTTTCATCCTGATCATCACCGAGCTCGATAGTTTCCAACATAATCCCTTTACTTTTCACAAAATTAACGCCTTCAGGGTAGTTTTTCATCAAAAATACAGGATTACAATCATCGGGAAGCGCTCTAGCGACTAAGAGACATCTATTTATGTGCCCCGAAGAAACCCCCCAAACTTTACCTCCGTCGACTCTGAACAAAAAAACATTTTTCATTCTCAGCGCACCTTGAAATTAAACAATATCATCGGTAGTAATCAATCCCATTTTGGGTATATTGCGTTTTATCTTGTGGCCGATCATATCCGGCCAATCAGTAATCTTACTTTTCTCGGATGAAGGTGCAAAGAAAAATGCGTCGCCATCCTTTAGGATTACACCGGACTTTATAGCCCTTGCGGCATAAACGCCTCTGCGCTTAAAAATCCGAGGGGCAGATTCGCACAAAGCCGGTTTCTTGCACCCATCACCTAAAGCCTTTTCGATATCACGAGCCGCCCGGATAATACTTTTCAGATCAGAAGGATCCATAGAGCTTTTCTGGTCTGGGCCCGGCATGGTTTTATCTATTGTAAAATGTTTTTCAATGACATTTGCTCCCAAAGCGATGGCAGCGATAGGAATGCTTATACCTTCAGTATGGTCTGAAAATCCGACGGGGCAATCAAGCTTTTTTTTCATTAACGGTATTACAGAGAGATTGCACGCCTCCGGGAGAGCAGGATAACAGGAAACGCAATGAAGGACTATATACTGATCGTTTCCGGCCTCCTCTACCCATTTGATGGCAGATATAACTTCGTCCATCGTGCTCATACCAGATGACAATATAATAGGCTTATGCAATGCGGCCGCCTTCTTAATAAAATCCTTATAATTAAAATCCATTGCGGCAATTTTAATAAGAGAAGGGCTCTGCCGGCGTATAAAATCAAGACTTTCAAACTCCTCAGGAGTAGAAAAAAGATTAATGCCTTTTTGCCTAGCAAAATCCCATATTTCCATTTCTTTTCCATGAGGTATCTCGGCCTTAATATCATAAGCGAATCCGGGATGACTCGGATGAAGAAATTTCTTAGTTATAAATGTTTGAATTTTGACCGCATCTGCTCCAGATTCCCATGCGGCAGAAATCATCTCTTTAGCTAAAGAAACACTACCATTATGATTTATGCCTATTTCGGCAATTACATATGTCGGATAGCCATCTCCGATTATTTCATTATTTATTTGAATAGGTTTCATATCTATCCTTGTTAGATATTAAAACGCCCTCGTATTCCTATAAAAAGTTGAATAATTCACAAATTTGTTGGAATCTTTTCTAGAAACTTCCAAAATAACATTCCGATAGCCCGATATACTTTCTGTCTTTTCAGCAGGCGTAATCTTATTTATCGAATCAGCTATATAATAATAATCGCATCCCAAGCCAGGTGGCACATATTTCTTAAGATTTGAAAATAAATAATCTTCCCCTTTAATTTTGGGCGAGCGAGTAATTATAAATGCCAACCCTTTATCACTAAGATATCTTTCGAGTTCAGATAAAATTTTTACTGTTGCGCCTAAACCAAAAGGCTCTCCTCCATTTGAATCTATCATAGCAGTGCCTCCACCTTTAATATGTATATAAGGCGGATTACATACTATAAGATCAAATTGCATATTTATTTTTTCAAAAAAAGAGCTTTTTATAAAATTACAATTGCTGACCCCATTAAGAATAGCGTTGAGTTTTGCCAATTCAATTGCTTTACCGTTAATATCTACACCTGTTATCTGCCTAGAAAAGGGAGAAATAGCCAAAGCCTGAATGCCAGTGCCGCAGCATAAATCCAGCGCGCTATTTCCAAAAAAAGAAAGGTCGGATAATCGTTTCTTTAAAAAAGAGGCGAAACAAATGGAATCATGGCTGAGGTAAGTAAAATCACGATCATCTCGATCAAACCTTGACGTAACAAGATAGAGGTTATCATATGGTACAATCCTATAATTAAAATGCTTGCGATTGTCCGTATTTGCGCAAAGAAGCCCTTCTTCCTCCCAAAAGCATAGTAAATCTTTAGCAAAGAACCTTTCCCACAAATCAGAAGAGAGATCCATATTCAAAAAAAAAGCTTCCCGAAGAAATTTTAGCTTATTATTTGAACTGATTTTGACATATAGAGAAGGTTCGATTGATACGGCAAAAATATTATTGCCATTAAAAATAAATCGAGCAACATTATCTAGTTCATTAAGAACCAGCGACAAAGAAGGGCTGTATTTCCTAAGCGGAAACCGCCGTATCCTACAATAATCCATATTTCTTAATAAGCTTATAAGCTGCTTCATGGAGCAAGAGCCTATACATGCTTTTTCTTGTCTTATATTCAAGCTATTTTCATATTTAGTCACACGCCACCAAGAATATTTTGTTTTCTCAAATTGATTCCGTTTTCCAGGTTACACCAGATTTAGGCAAAGCAGATGATTTGGGATCTGTTGTTTTCAGTATTTCGTCTCTCCATTCTAAAAGCCTATAATCGGGATAGCCCGTAAGGTTTACGTTAAGGCTGTCCTGCAACCCTAAGCCCTCTATATACCTTACCTCATCCTTAATGAGATTATTTTTAACCGCCATATCATATAATGGCGTACACGGGTAAGGCGTGAGAAAGAACAGTTGAAAATTATTTTTTAGCTTATTGCGTGCTAAAAATTCTTTTGTCATTTTTATGGATTCATCGTTTTCGCCGGGAGCACCGATTATAAATGTGGCGTTAAATTTTACGCTGCGATCGTTTAGCATACCTATCACTTTGTCAGCGTGTTCAAGGCTTATAGTCTTGCCTAAACTTTTAAGCATATCGGGCGATCCGGATTCTATACCCATACTAACGCCTTCTAAACCGGAATTTTTAAGCTTATCTAGAATCTTCTCATTTAAAGTGTTCACATTTGCTTGAAATCTAAACCTAATAGCCATATCTTTTGTCAACTTACAGAATTCATCAATCCATTTATCGTTCATGCCAAAATTGTCATCTTCAAAAGAAAAACGATTAATAGAATATTTTTTCATAACAAATTTTATTTCACCTACTACATCTTCGACCAAACGGTATCTTACCTTGCTGCCTGACATCCTAAAACAAAAAGAACAATTAAATGGGCAACCTTTTGAAGTGTAAATTTCAAAACACCGACCTGTTTTTTTAAGAAACTCATTATAGCAATTCATCGGAAAATCTTCATATGCTGGCCTAGGTGTTTTTGATATATCTGGAGGCTCGCTATACGGCACTGTAGAATATATCCCGCCCTTTTCTTTCAATTTGATCCCAGGGATTTTCTTTAAATCACCACCGGCTTCGAGCTCTTGCAAAATCCATATGATTTTTTCATCCCCCTCTCCGATTACAAATATATCCGCATCGATTCTACTAAGAATACTGCAGGGCGAAGTAGTAGCAAGGCTGCCTCCCAGGATTATGACGCTACTTGGCCACGATTGCCTTGCTATCGCGGCCATTTTCTTGACTCTTGAATAATTAGTTACCATTCCAGTTAAAAATACGACATCGGCCTCACTGCAATGCTTAAGCAGTATGTCAATTTTGCAATCGTCTTCACATCGTTCTGCATCAAAATCTACTACTTGAACATTATGCCCGTTATTTTTAGCAATGGAGACTATGGTCGCTAAGCCAAGCGGAAAGCTCAAAAACATTTCATCATGCCACTGAGGATTAATAGCTACGCAATTCACTGATTCTTCCCTTCCGGCTTATTTCCTATTTGCGTGATTGACGGACGATGACAGCGCTTACACGATGGTATCGTGAGCCGATTATGATTCAATTGCAAGCGGCGATAATGCTCCATCTCCTTGCCCAACCAAACCTCTTTTATACTTTGCTTTTTCAAGTCGCCTATTTTCGTATACAAATTCCAGTCCGAAATACAAAGAGGTATCTCGCCATTAAAGGTTATCGTTATCCGCTGCCACGGATACTGGCATATGAAATCCGGATCCTGAGGCACATCGCGCAGGGTATAATCATTCTCGGGATCGAAACTTATCTTATCGGTAAAATCTTTGAAGTAATTATAATACGCAACGGGATCATCTTTTATATATGTCCATATAGCTTGTATTTTTAGCAAGGGAAATCCGCCGCCTACGCGATTCTTGGTTACAAAAAAATTTCGAAGCTTTACTGCAATATCATCGAATGTATTTGGTGAGCGAAGGCGGTCATAATGCTTTTTTAATCCGTCAACCGATACTGTAATATAATCAAGCCCCGCATCGATAAGCCCCAAAGCAAGATCGCCATGCAAAAGAAAGGCATTAGTTATAAAGGATACTTCCTTTATACCTTTAGTCTTAGCGTATTTTACCATCTTCACTAGATCAGGATTTAACGTGGATTCTCCCCTCCAGCTAAGACGTATGGAATAAAGGCCGTTCTGCACGCATTCATCTATACCTTTTTTATAAAGATCAAAATCCATATCTCCATAGTTCTTCTTGTCAATATGTGGCCTAAAGCACATTGGGCATTTTAAGTTACATCGAAAGCTTACCTCAAAATCGACATGAAGCGGAAATGGAGCAACGTAATGCAATGCCGGATAACTAAACCATTGGAAACGATTAACACAATAATCCTTAAAATAACGCCTTCTTTCGTCCCATAAACGTTCGCGCTCAAAGGAATCAAGAGAAAATTGATGATGGTTTATCTGCATTCGCTGTTGCGCAGTATCGGTCTTCAAAATATCGCCTCCAGGCTATTTTTTAGTTAATATTTTTATGAGATCCTTAAAAGAAAACTCAAGCGGTAAATTATTTTCCGCAAAAAATTTGCGCGCCCTCTCCAAATCTTCCGCTGTATCAATGGAAAGTTTAAAATTTGAATAGTCGCCTTCAATATCATGGTTATAATAGACTATATTGTATTGAGCGGGCCGATTTAAAAAGTAATTGTTCACATGTTCCCGCTCATCTTTAAGAATAGCGTAATTTTGAGCATCTTCTAACATCTTAAAAGTAAATATCTCAGTATCTAGCCCTTCCGGGAAATTTGTAAACTGCCTATTGCTAAAATAATCTATCTTTCCGCTATCAATATAATGTTCTATCATTTCATCTACGATATGAGGGACAACTAATGGGCAATCCGACGTTATACGAACAATAATATCCGCCTCAAACTTCTTAGCCGCACCGTAATAGCGCCCTATGCAGTCTTCTTCGCTACCTCTGAAAAAAGAATATTCTATTTGCTTAAGCCATGCTTCCAAAACATCATCTTTAGAATTAGTGGATATAGCCACTATGACCTTATCGGCTTTTTTACACTTGGACAAGCGTTTCAAAAGATACTCAAGTACACTATATTCGGATGTCAATTTCTTTAAAACTTTACCCGGAAGGCGTGAAGAGCCCATCCTTGCCTGTACTATTATTGCAACTTTTCTTTTAATATCTTTTAAAAACATCTATAGCAACCTTGCCCTTTAACAAAAATTTAAGCTTACCAGCATCAATCGCCTTCTTTATAATTCTAAATGCCTCTGCAGCAATATTAATACTGAAATCTATGTCTTTTTCGGTATGTGAAAAAGATATAAAATGACCATATCCTAAAAATGCTCCCTTAAAAAAACATTCCTGCCGGAATACGGTTTCTATCATTTTAGCCGGAAACCCTCCCATATCATTGAAAACAAGAAATGTTTTATGGTTCAATCCTTCACAGTAAGCATCAATATGATTATCCCTGATTTCTCTATTCAATCCATTCTTTAACTTCTGGCCAAGCGACAAGATATACTTATTAACCTTATCTTTTTTAAGAATTTCAATCGTCTTTATGGCCGCGCTTATAGAGAGGAGATCTCCGCCATATGTCGAGGAGATAAAAATGCTATCCTCGACCGAATTCATAATATCTCTTCTGCCCACTAATGCAGAAATAGGGTAGCCATTGGCCATTGCTTTTCCGAATGCGCTAAGATCAGGCGTAATCGAAAAATAGGATTGAGCTCCTCCGAGACTTAACCGGAAACCGGTAACTATCTCATCAAATATCAATAAAGCCCCATTTTTTCTGGCCATAACTGCTACCTTTCTCAAGAAATCATTCTCGGGAGGATAAATACCTACCGGCTCTAAAATAACCGCCGCAACTTTACCGGGATGCTCACTAAAAATCTTGTTCAATGATTCTATTTTATTATATGTAAACTCAAAGATAGTGTTTTTCAATACTCCTGGTACGCCAGAATTTCTTGTTGTCCGTATTACCGTCCAATCATGCCAGCCATGGTAGCCACAAACTGCCACAATATCTCTGCCGGTATAAGCACGCGCAACCCTAACAGCCGCTGACATAGCTTCTGAACCGCTCTTCAAAAACCTAACCTTCTGGGCAGACGGTATAATCTCACACATTAACTCCGCTAGTTCCAACTCTCGGCTATTGGAAAGACTATATAAAACACCCCTATTCATCTGCTTCTTAACGGCACTATCAACTTCTTTATATGCATATCCTAAAACAACCGGCCCTAATGCCATGGGATAATCAATATATTTATTACCATCGGCATCCCAAAAATATGCACCTTTTGCTCTATCAGCAAATACAGGACAGGAACCATAACCAATACTTACGGGAGATTTTGACAAAGTCAATACTCCATTAAGTAACAGGTCCTGAGCCCGATTATAGAGTTTATACGATTTTCTATATCTTATTTTAATATTTTTCACGCTCTTGCCTCACGTATAAAATTTTTTCTGCTTAATCAACCATTCAGTCATATTGCCAATAGATACCCAAACTACGCAATCTTTGCAGACGCCATAGCTACTGTAATCCTTATCAATTTGAGATTTCCTGGCTATTTTTATCTCGGAAGAATTCCAAATTTCATGGAGCGTATTTTTATTTACATTTCCCACATTTATTTCAGTATTCCAGTCCACAGAGCATACTGTGACTTCACCATTCCAATTTATAACAAGAGCATACCACATGATAACACACGGATACCTTACTCTGGAAGATTCATCCGTAACCCTAAGGCCTTTTATTTTTCCGCTCCAGTTATGTATCCCCGTAACCTGAACGGAATCCGCCACGCCGGTCCATTTTTTAAAAAATTCGTTGATTTCTTCATGTGTAATATTGTCAAATTCCATAATTTTGGCTCGAATAAACGGCCTGGATAAACCATGTTTATTTCTTTCATTTAAAAGCTTAACCACATTCCTTTCGGCCCTAGCCAAAAAATCAAAGCCCTTATCTCTTATATAAGTCTCAGCTCTTGAGGCATCAAAACTTACCGTTATATCGTCTATTCCTGAATCTAATATACCATCGATAACTTTGTCTTCCCATAGCAACGCATTTGTATTTAAATGAATCATTTTAGCCACATTCTTTTTTTTTGCGTAACGCACCATATCAATAAATTGCGGATGAAGAAAAGACTCCCCGTCTTTATGCAAATTTAACATTATAAGCCTCTTGTATTTCGAGGCTTCGTCTATAATCCGAACGTATAGATCCCAATCCATTACCCCTATCCCTTTTGATGCTTTTTTGCGCGGACAATAAACACAAGAAAGATTGCAGCTATTTGTCGGTTCTATATTGAGAATATTCGGAAAGTCATGGTTTATAGAGCGCTTTATGGTTGAAGGTTTCAAGCAAGTCATGGTGCCCTTAACATAATCAGTGTTCAAAATTTTATGATAACTCTTTGTTGGCCCCTTACCCATGCCTACACCTTCTTTTGCCCGAATTTAGTTATACGATAATCCCCCATATAAAGCTCGTGAATGCCTGTTCCGAAAAAACTGCGAATCGCATCTTTAGGCGTACAAACTATCGGCTCGTCGTTATCGTTAAACGAAGTATTCAAAACAACGGGAACTCCGGTAATCTTGCGAAATTCGTCTATAAGTATCCAGTAACGCTTATTTTCGTCTTTGGTAACTGTCTGAACTCTGCCAGTACCATCTTTGTGAACAACTGCAGGGATTATCTTTCTCTTACCTTTCTTTACCAGATATACTTTTTGCATAAACGGACTGGGAGAATTTATTTCAAAATACTCGCTCTCATACTCCTCTAATACAGACGGCGCAAATGGCCTGTACCACTCGCGATGTTTTATCAGCTTATTTATCTTATCTTTCATATCAGGATCGCGTGGATCAGCAAGTATTGAGCGATTTCCAAGGGCACGCTGCCCAAATTCCATTCTGCCCTGAAACCAACCTATAATTTTGTTCTCTGCTATGGCTTTAGCTGCTTCTTTTTCAGGATTTTCAACACGATTATATATAACTAAGGAATCATCAAGCGCCTCCCTTATCTGCCTATCAGAAAACCCGGGTCCCCAATAATCATGCTTCATAACAAATTTACGTTTCCAACCAAGAACCTGATTCCAATAATAAAAACATGCCCCAAGCGAACAACCCGCGTCATCAGCGCTCGGCTGAACCCATACATCCGAAAATCCAGACTCAGCTTCTATCCGCCCGTTCATCTTGCTATTCATAGCGACACCACCTGCCAAACATATAGCCTTAAGCGCAGTCTTCCTCTGCAGATAAGCACACATCTCCAAAATAACATCTTCAACGCATTTCTGAAAACTAGCCGCTATGTTTATATGTCGCTTCGTAAGCTCATCCTCATAATAACGCTCAGATCCAAATATCTCGATAAATTTATCGGAATAACGCCTAGGGCTCCATATGTAATAAGTAAAATAATTCAGGTCAAATCTTAACTCGCCTTTATACTTGTCAAAGCGTATGATATCCTTGAATTTTCTATAATATACCGGATCGCCATAGGCTGCCAACCCCATAACTTTCCACTCATCACTATTCGCCCTGTATCCCAAATATTGAGTTATAGCCGCATATACCTGACCCATTGAATAAGGAAACTGTGTCTTTCCTAAAGAAATTAATTTATTGCCCTCCCCTACAAAAAATTGATGGGTTATATCATCACCATAAGCATCAATCGTAAGAATTGCTGCTCTCTTAAATGGGGAAACGAAGAACGCACTTGCAGCGTGACAGTGATGATGAGGGACAAAATGCAGTTTTATGTCACCTTCCAGAAATGTTATCGTTTGATCAATGGATAGGATCTTTTTATTAATCTTATCTCCTTTTATGTGCCGTAAAAGATTATTTGGCACATAATGAAGAAAGTGTTTGTGATAACGCACTGCGGCCGCAGAATCCTGCGGTTCAAGTTCATGACCAGGATTCCAGGCAAAAACTATATGATCTATGTCTTTAAGCTTTATACCAGCGGCAGCAAGACAATACTCGACCGCCCTAACAGGATATGAATCAGAAAACTTAATCCTGTCAAATCTCTCTTCGCGACTTGCCGCTATTAACTCTCCGTTTTTAATTATAGCCGCCGCAGAATTGGAATCGTTTAATCCTAATATGTACATGGGTTTAAATTCTCCTATTTTTTGTTTGCATTCATTATTATGCTCAAGCTATTTTCCCCATTATTAAAAAGAAGATCGAGAATAGACATATTGGGAACAAATGCATCACATAATTGACTATAGACCGGACTTATAAAATTGAGCCATTCAATTTTTATGTTAAGTGACAAAAAATCATCTTCTTTGAGATAATCTCTGCCCGATGCTCCGCAAAGATATGTTGTGGCCTTATTTATGCGGCATATTTGCAGTATAAGATCAGAGCCTTTATGCTCTGCCACATTCATGTTTGAAGAAAATAGTACCGGCGTAGAAATGCCCAGTTGTTTTCTGAAAAAATTTATCATATCCATATTAAAATCCATAAGATGAGCGTGCTCTTTTGACTTGAACAAAGAGGAAAGTTCACTGTAATACACTTCAAAATAAGGCGCCTTGGCATAAAAATGCTTTAATTTATTTAATAGCGCATTTTTCCAGTCTTGGTTATTATCAATCTCGACAACTTTAATCGCCTGCTTATACCTACCTTTCGTAATAACCGGCGTGCAAATATAAGATGTCTCACTTTTTGGGGAAACTATCATATTCCGGTTTTCAAAATATCTTTTTTTGAACTGCACATGGTCAAATACCACATAAAGATCAGCAAGAGCCATTTTATGAAAAAAACCTAACCATGGCATGAACTCGGGCTGATGTATCGCTATTTTCATATATTACCTACTCCCAAAACATTTTTATCATATGAAAAGTTTCTGCGTAAGATACGTTAACTTTAGCCCCATTAGCGCTATTTTGCTTTTTTACAAAATCTATCCAGGAATAATTGACCTTTTTCATTTCAGACTTAAACAGCCTGAGAAGCCCCACTTTTCTATCCATCTGTTTGGATATGTCAACATAATAGTTATCACACTGCATATTGTCCATTATATACCAGTTGCTTCGGTAAAAAAATACTTCATTACATTTTCTACAGGCGCGCATAGATATGTAACCTACGGCTGCATGATCGGCATGGTTATCATTAGGTTGATGCGTATAAACCCTATCCGGCTTTATTTCGTTAACAAGACTTTCAATCTCAAGAACAAATTTTTCGGTGGGCGTCAAAATTATAGGAGTCTTGTTGCAGCAAATCAATTTGGCATTCAAATATCTAGCGCTCCTTTCGCCCTCCCTCCTGGCATCTTTAGCCAATCTCTTGTATTTATTTACAGAATTTTTATATGCCGAATTTGTCACCACAATTATAAAAATTTCGTCCCCTTTATCCTTGTGCTTTAATAGCGTCCCCCCGCACCCCAACTCTACATCATCGAAATGAGCTCCTATGGCCAATACTCTCATAACTCTCTCTCCATTCTTTATTTTATCTCACAGTAGCGTTACACATAAAAACTAAAAAAATCACTAAAAGAATTGCCACGACCGCATCGAAACACTTCATCGCTTAAAAATAACAAATCTGCCCCATGCCGGTGAACACTCTTGCCTTGTCACGGTTATACTTCACATAATCATCTATCATGCGATTGCATGATTACGCATCCTCCCATAAATTATCCCTTTCAAAAAAGCTGTCTTTTATATTATTCTTTTTTATATACGCTGCTGCCACCCTATCCAATGATTTAACCCAGTCATTACTTACAAATATATCTTCCATGAAAGACTGGATAAAATCACCTATCCTCGATCGACCATTAAAATCATCGAAATAACTATAGGACTTTTTCCCTTTTGAAAAATCGCCTATTTCCGTATCTCCATCGCTCACACGAATCAAGACCTGAGCCATCTCCTCGAGATCCTGAAAAACTACTTTTTGAACCAACTCCCCATACATCGGATAATGCAACATTCCGGATAAATCCCAGTGTATGGCCCTGTGGCCATGGATACCGCTTATTATCCCTGCAGAGTTTAGGCCGTAACACACTGATATATCAGCCCGTGCAGAAGCTGTAACAGGAGAAACTTTGCTATTTAAAAAAACTAACCTTTTCTGCTCTATAAGTGATGCAGCCTTAGCAATAATCTCTTTGCCGTACGGTAAGAATTCAAGGTCATTTATTCGGTTCCAATTTTTACTCTTAATTATCCCTCCCCACTGGAGGTTTTCATCAAGCACATTTAATATTCTCAGGTAGAATCTAGCCAAGGTATCCCCTGATTGATGTTTATTATACGCTACGGAAGAATCAAAGATGGCTATGGTAAATCGCAAGTCGTCTTTCATGCGAATTACGCTGGTATCTTCATCCCTATAGCCAAACCATAGGCCAGCCGGCAAAACGTAAGGGGAGAGATTTCCTCTCTTATGTAAACATTCATACATCATTTTTCCCCAGACAAAATATACGTGTTGAGGAAATGAAATACCATCTTGCTTGTAAAATATAAAATTGGACCAATGATATCCCAACATTATCCCGCCCGCGTCTTCCACCGCCCTCATTTGCGACACTTGCACCCAAGACATTTCCTGGTGCTGAATTAACACTTTCACTTTAAAACAGCTAAAAACAGCTTTATAAAGTAGATAAGACATCTCGGATTCAAAGCGAAAAACCCTGAACCAAAGAGGAAGTCCCGGATATCCGCAAAAGAGAACCCGAAAAATACTCCAAACCTGCCCAACGCTTATATTAGCAAGCTGCACCAGAGAACCCGAATGCAAATCTATCCATTTCAAACGCATTTCCTCTATAGCTTTAACCTCCTCTTTCAAAGGAAAACCATCATTGCGGTCAAGATAGCAGACGATGTCAAATTTGTTTCTATCTATTGCGTTCAGATAAAATGGAAAACCGAATGAGGTATTATGATAATACTCTACCCATATAGATGGCTTGGGCTCATGAATATTCGTGCTTAACTTTTTTGGAGAAAACTTCCTCGCTACAAAAGAAGAAAACCGATAGACTGGCCTTAGAAAATATTTGACATACTCTAAAAATGAACCTATTTCCTTTATATGGAACCCTTTCTCTTTATGGTAATACTGCTTAATTACCGAATTCAAGGGATGCTTGACTAAATAAAATACATCCTTTCCGTCCCCCCGATTAAACTCATCGCTGTTTTCTACCATTGTAATGAATGTTACGCGATTATCTAAATAGAAACTTAAATATAATTTTACCTCGCTTTTAGAGCGCTCCGACTCCGATGGGATACATCTTTGGCAAAACCTGCTCAAGCAGATACCCAGGTCATTTTCCTTCCGATAGCTAAGGGCATAACCTGCCTTATCTTTCTTATCTAAAGTCAATTTGGCCGTATAAAAATTCTTACAAAGCCCGCGCCTTTGCAGCAGATTAATCAAGCACGCTGCCATTGCGGAAACATTTTTCTCATCATAGCGCACGGTTGCCCCTGAAAAGAAAGTTTCCATAAGCAAGAATAGAAAATCAAATATTCCCAGCGCCTCTACCCATATCCTATTTTTTATCTTTCTAATCATCCGTCCCATCTCCGTAAACGTTATGGCGTAATTTCCATTGGCCGTTTACTTTGTTCCATAAATGCGGAGAACGAAACTGATCACAAAGCTCCATAAACCTTTCCGGCTTCATCTCCAAATAATCCATAATTTCATTAAAATACCTGTTCGGGAATTCTCCATCAAACTTCTTAACCAAGGCAACTCCCTCTTCTCTGGTAATATGCTTGTTACGGATTTCCTGCGAGGCGTCATAAGTTGCCCTACCAATGCCAAACTTGATAAAAGTCGTATAATAATGTAAATCATCGATCTTGTCATCGATACTGTTGTATTTGCTATAAGTACCTTGGGTCCTGAAAGGACGCGCCTTAAAACCGGTGTTCTCAACGGCATAATAATAGGCCTCTTCCGGGGTCCAGCGTAGATAATACCCAAGATAATGCACCTCAACGGGAACCCTTTTCAACTCATTAGAATGCAACGGGAGAAAAGACGTTAGGTCATTTAAAGCCACCCCGTATTTCTCCATTAGATCCTTAATTGAAACACCTCCAAGATAAATCTCTTCTAGATTTTCAAAGGTATGATACGATTTGTCTCGCAAAGACTTTGCATTATCGGCTATAGGGTTACCATATTCGGCCTCATTCTCACCATAGAAAATAAGAGGAATATCAAATTGCACCGCAAGCTTCGGAGCCAAATTCTTCTGCCCAAGTATGAATGTTTGAAATGGATGGAATAAATTCTCAATGCTCAGCCTTGTTAATAACTTCATAACTTTGCCGTTACGGTTAAAACTCACATTATCAAATCCCCCAACATCAATCCAATTCTTAAAGTTCTTATACCCGTAGTCAGTATATAAAATAGGCGGCCAGGTAACAGTCAAAGGATGCATCCCGTATTTGTATTTCAAAATATGCGCCTGGCAAGCGCTATCTTTACCGCCGCTTCCCGGAACAAGACAATCATACTTCCCATCCCTACGCCGATGTTTATCCAAAAGCTTCAGTAGCTGCTCTTCGCGCTTTTTCCAATCGACGCGCGCCTTCTCATCTGCATGCAAGCAGGCATCGCAAACACCATCCTCATTGATATGCAAGGTAACTTTCTTACTTCTTATTGTATGTTTAAATTCTACAGCCGAGGCCGGCCTTTGATTAGACATAACGCATCTCTTGCAAAATACTACTTTTTCCGGCAATCCGTATTTGGCTTCAAGTTTTTCGCTCATTGGCTTATCAACTCCTTGTGCCTATTCACGCCTTGTGCCCAATTCTTATAAATTCTTAGCCCGGCAATACCGCTTTTTTCAGGGTGAAACTGCATAGCTAAAATTGAGCCTTTTAAAATAGACGAACAATATTTCGTATGTTCATAACGTGTTGTCGTAGATATAACCCCTGGGTCTTCTGTCAACGTATAATAGGAATGCACAAAATACATGTATTCACCATTTGTTATCCCTTCCAAAAAATCTTCATTCTTCTTGAAAAATATCTGATTCCACCCCACCTGCGGAACTTTAATCACCTTATTTTCTTCATTCTTATTTTCAAATCTCACCACGCGGCCTTTAATAATATCAAGCCCTTTATGTAAACCAAATTCTTCACTCTCGGAGAATAATAATTGCATCCCTAAACAAATCCCTAAAAAAGGCTTCTTAAGGTTAATCTGATCTTTGATAGCGCCGACAAGATCGAGTCTTTTTAGGCTGTCCATGGCGTCTCCAAAAGCACCAACCCCAGGAAGAATCAGCCCATCAGAATTTTGAATAAAATTCTTGTCTGCCGTGATTACACCTCGCAGCCCCACAGAAGAACAAGCGCGCTGAACATTAAACAGATTGCCCATACCGTAGTCTATAATTGCGATCTGGTTATTACATAAATTAGGCATTAACCCTCTTTTCATTGCAGGAGCGACACTGAACCCCTTCATCAATAAGGTACTGCTTTATGCGCGGCAATGACAAGGGATCGAATCTTGTAAACGCCTTTCCGCTTTTCAGAAACTCAACATTTCCTTCACTAAACAAACCAAGATCAAGCTTGTGCCATTTGATTACGTCATAATGAAGCAAAGAGGCAATGGCTACGGCATCGGCTCCGCCTTCCAGAATAACTTTTTTAATATCATCCAGTCGCCCCGGACCGCCTGAAGCAATAACCGGAATAGAAACAGAATCAGAAACTATTTTTACCAGATCCAAATCGTACCCCGTTCCCGTTCCGTCACGATCGACAGATGTCAGCAATATCTCGCCAGCCCCCAACTGCTCTACCTGTTTAGCCCAACCAACTACCTCTACTCCTGTGTATTCCCTTCCATTATCAATATATGCAAAATAATTTCCATCTGGCTGTTTGATCGCTTCGATTGTTATGACTATAGTAGAAGAACCAAAAGCTCGCGCGGCTGTATGGATAAAATCGGGATTCTTGATTGCTGAAGTATTTAAAGAAACCTTATCTGCCCCGACCCGTAAAACACTACGGATATCATCAATTGACCTCAATCCACCACCAACGGTCAAAGGTATAAAAATATCTTTTGTCGTCTTAATGATTATCTCATGCAAACTATTCCTATTATATAAGCTGGCGACAACATCTATGTAGATTAACTCATCCGCGCCATGCTCATAATAAAATCTGGCAAAATCTTCCGGCTTCCCAAGGACACGCAGCCCTTCCAGATGAATACCCTTGACTAAATTCGGGCCTTTAATATCTAATCTAGGAATAACACGAATATTTTTTGCCATATTTCACTTTTGAGATAAAAACTGAGCGAATTCAAAATCAATTTTGCTATCTATGTCTATTGACTTATCAGCCGGCATAATATAGCCATAGGTATTTCGGTCTATAAAACATTTTTTCTTGTTAATCAAACCTACCGCAGTTACATAAACAGCTCCGTTAATACGATAATAATCAGGTAAAGCCTGCCTATTCTTTTGCAAATTGACCGGTCCCAGGAATTTCCCTATTTTCAAATTCTTGGCCAATGAAGCAGATCGCCAAGGATGGTGTTCACTGCGGCAAACAGAAATAACCGAAGATGTCCTCTTCTTAATAAAAAGTTCTATAGCCCTATCAATATCCTCGCTTCTCCTTAAAGGAGAGGTCGGCTGCAGAAGGACGATAATATCATATGATTCTTTCTGTTTATTAAGAAAATCCAGAGAATGCAAAACAACATCAATCATGTTGCTGGCAGAAGTAGCTAGTTTCCTGGGGCGTATAAAAGGCACGCAGGCCCCATATTTCAATGATATCTGCGCGATTTTCCGGCTATCCGTACTTACCAACACCTTATCTAAATACCTACTCTTCTGCGCTTGCTTTATAGTCCAGGATATCAAAGGCTTTCCGCAAAAAGGCAAAATGTTTTTTCCCGGCAAACCTTTGCTGCCGGAGCGCGCCGGTATCAATGCTAAAATTCGCCTGTTCTTATACATAGTCGTAAAATTCCTTTTTTAAGTTTTTTATCTTCGGCAATTCCCTCTTTAAAATCGTAGTGATTTTTCTGGAAGCCAGCCCACCATCATAAGGATTCCTAACTTTAACGCAATAACGAATAAACTTTTCTGAAAAAGCCTTTTTTAACGCTTTCTTAATGCATTCCTGGTTTGGAGCACACTGAATAACGCTCTTTGCCGTTATCCTTCCCTTTTGCCTGTCGCCTACGTTAATTGTGGGTTTGCCAAAAGAAGGCATTTCAACTATACCACTAGAGGAATTTCCGAGCATTAAACAGGCATACTTCATTAAAGACAAGTATTTGACCCTTCCTAAAGAACTGAAGGCAACAGCCCTGCCTTTATTCTTTTTCACATATCCGTCAATTAGCTTGATGATAATCTTCCCGTTGATATCCAGGTTTGGCTTCGTGAAAACAATTTTAAGCTCCTTAAAGTTATCCAGTGCCGAAAGGACCTGGTTAAATTGCCGCTGGGAAGTATTATTCTCCAATGTAACCGGATGAAAAGTAACTAATGCCACCTTGCCGCAAAAACTAAAACCTAACTCCTTCTCCAGGGCATTTCCGGAAAGTAATTTTGTCCTCCTGATGTTATCTATCCCCAACGCACCAACATTAAATACGCGGCCGGGGTCTTCTCCAAGCTGAATAACCCTTTGTCTGTATTCGCTTGTAGAAGTGAAATGTAAAAAACTCATTTTGGTTATCGAATGCCTGAGGGCATCATCTACAGCGCCCTGCGTCAGCTCACCGCCGCTTAGATGCGCTATAGGTATCTTGGCTAGAAAAGCAGCAACTGCCGCCGAATAAATCTCAAATCTATCCCCTAGAAGAATAACACAATCCGGTTTTAATCTTTTAAAAGCAGCGGCAAAACCAATCACTCCGATACCGAGCGATTTTGTAACACCTTCCGGGGTATCATTGTTTAGGGGAATCTTTATTTTTCCATCAATCTTAAAACCATCTCTCAGGATCTCCCTATAAGTCAAACCGTACACGGCAGACAAATGCGTCCCCGTTACCGCAATCTGCAACTTAAAACACGGCTCTCTCTTTATCTCCTTAAGTAACGGATAAAGTAGGCCATACTCCGCCCTGCTGCCCGTAACAACGCAAATAGTCTTTTTCATATAGTGATTAACTCATCCTGGTAGAAATTTTTCTTCGCTACCTTACCCAATAGATCATCCCAGCGCATAGGACTTATACCGTTACCCGGCCGCTTAACCGTAATATTGTCTGTGTTAAAAATCTCGCCTTTCTGTATGGGCCGAGCCGCAACAATACTTTTGCGCACAATATCCTTATTTTTTCTCTCCGATGCTGATATTGTCTTTGCCCGGCTGCCGAGAGCCATTTCAATATTACGGATCATTTTCACCATCTGTTTTAATTCATCCGGTTCAATACTCGCTTTATGGTCAGGCCCTCTCATTTTTCTATCCAGTGTAAAGTGTTTTTCAATGATACTTGCCCCCAAAGCAACAGCAGCAATCGACGCCTCAAATCCAAGAGTATGATCGGAATAACCTACTTTAACCTTAAAGGTATCCCTTATGGTCAACATTGCTCTAAGATTAGCATCTTTAAAAGGAGTCGGATAAGCAGTATTACACTGCATAACACATATATTCTCTTTTTTCGTTCCAGCGCGCTGAATAATTTCCAAAGCGCTCTTAATCTCCCTCAGCTCTGACAAACCAGTAGACAATATAAGCTTTTTGCGTAATGAACCGATTTTTCTCAGGTAAGGTAAATTGGTTATCTCACCCGAAGGTATCTTTATAATTTGGAGTTTCAATGAAACTAGTAGATCAATACTCTCCAGGTCAAATGGCGATGAAATAAGAATAACACCTCTTTTTTTACAATACTGCAATAAATCTCTGTGGGCATCCTCATCCAGCCACAATTTCTTAACCATTTCCAGCTGAGTCTCACCGGCACTGCCTGAATCTTTCTGGTACTGCGCTTTAGGCGCATAACTGGAAATAACCGAAGACGGAACAAAGCTCTGGAATTTAACAGCGTCAACTCCGGCAAGCGCCCCGGCAACAATTAATTCTTTGGCGATTTTTACGCTTCCGTTATGATTTACTCCTGCCTCAGCTATAATAAATGTCTTTTTTTTCATTATTCTAAATTACCCCGCAATTCAAGATTACACCTTAACTTATCAAATCTGTCGGTGTCTAAAATAAATTTTTCTTTTGAACCGCTTTTTATTAATTTTATTCTGGAATCGGAGGAGCCTTTTATTGCAATAATCTTTTTTGCTAGGTTAAAATAAGAGAGATTTTCTCCTCCAACATTAAAAACCCCGGGGATGTCCTTTTTTACGAACAAAACGACTTTAGCGGATAAATCCTTGACAGAGATAAAATTACTTACCCGCTTCCCATTACCGTAAACTGTTATCGTATTCTTTTCTGCTAATTCTTTTTCCATGATAGGCATGATCCTATCCTTACGCATCCCTACCCCGCAAACCTGAGCAACCCTTAAGTGCGTAATAATAGTCCCTGTGTTTCTGAGCATAAAATCCAGGATGTTCTCGCTGCAAAATTTCGATAACCCGTATAAACAATCGTTATTAACAGAAGGCTTGATTTCTGAATCTTCCCGGTAAACGCCGCTCTTGTTCGCATATACGGCAATGGAAGAAAAATTAATGATCTTGTGGGGAGAAAGTAATTTAGCAATCTCCCCTACAGACTGAGTAATCCTAAGGTTGTCAAAGAAAACGGAAAAATCTTCCATCTTATCCGGAGAAACAAGGCGTGAAGCAAGATGAATAAAACAATAGACCTTATGTTTATTCCCGAAATCTTTAAATGATTTCTTTACTTTGTTTAAATTCTTAAGATCTATAACCAACTTATCTTCTCCTTTAGGCCCATATATCACAGAATCAACTTTATAAACGTTGTATTCTTTCTCTAGGCTTGAGGCCAGATGCCTGCCGATGAACCCGCCTGAGCCGAAGATCAAAATATTCTTTTTATTCTTTGGCAATGAATATCTCATCAAAATACCTTTTAACGATACCCTCTTTGAGATTAAACTTTCTGGGCTTAATACCCAAGAGCAAGCAAAGAATATACTCTACCTCATTAAAACCAAAAAGCGACCTTATATACGTGGTTCCGGAATGACGCGCGTTAATCTCAAAAATCTTTGGAATCCCCTCCCGCCCCATCCTTAATTGAAAATTGCACGGCCCGAAAGGGCTTAATTTCTCCGCTACCTTGCCAACGTAATCCAGGATTATCTTTGGGTTATCTTTTGAGCAAAAAGCGGTAATCGTGTTGCCGTCTTTTAACATCCTTCGCAAAACAATCAATTCCTTTAATTTTCCATCAAAACAAACAGCCCCGCAGGTATATTCTTCATCGGGATTACCGATTAATTCCTGCGCAAGCGGGTTTTTTACCCTCTTCAGGGCATCTTTTAATTCTCCCCTGCTTCTTACTACAAACACATTCCTGCTTCTACTACCCTTTCTCGGTTTTACGATGCAAGGGAAAACCATGCTGCCATTCTTAGCATGAGCGGAAAGAAAAGTTTCAGGATAATAAAATCCGTTTTCTTTCAGGAATAAATACGTCTTATACTTGTCATCGGCTATCCTGATCACCCCGGCATCGCTAACTACTACCCTACAGTTACATTTCTCTTCGATAAATGCTTTGTATTTTGAAAATAGAGGAAGCTCAAAATCTATACCGATGAATAAAATCCTTATTCCCTCACGGGAAATCCTATTTGTAAGATCATCAAGCCACTTTTTCTCCCCGACATTTCTTTTAAGAAAATCAGGGATTACGTAATTCTTATCTACCCAATATGACCCAACAGTCCCCGGAAAATAGTCAAAACCGACCATAAGAATGCGGCTGCGTAATGACGAATGCTTTATTGACTTAATCACTGCCTGGCCGATTAGCGAGCCTGTGCCGGTTATCCCTACTTTTATTTTGCCCATTAATTATTGAATTTTACGATCCAGTTACCGATATCTTTGATATCGTGCGCATCAGACCCCAAAGAAACAAGGGGATTATGCTTTTTTAATAGTGTTTTTAGCTGCGCCAACACCGGCAGGTGGTATGCGCTGTTTAATTCAAAAGCAATGCCGTTTTTCCTGCAAGCTGCGATTATTTCCTCAAAATAACTCAACGGAAACTCCTTATGGAAACGCAGCGACATTCCTCCGGGATGCCCCAGCACATTACAACTTCCCTTATTAATACAAGCAGCCGCCAATTCCAATTCTATCTCCTGGCAAATCTTTTTACTAAACTGATCGGGATAGAACAGCTTTCGGCCAAAGGGAAATCTGTGAACGCTTGCGATCATGATCTTTACTTTCTTAACCAATTCTTTAGGTATATCAATATCACCGGAAAAGTTTTTTATTCTTGCCTCTAGGCCAAGCAAAACCCGGATCGGGGTTTTAGCTGATCCCCTGGCTATTTCTCTTTTATATTTATTAAAATACGTTGACTCAGAACGGACGTGTTCCGTAATCGCTATCTGCTTTAACCCCACCTGTTCGGCTTTATCAATAATCTGCCGTATATTAGCCTTACCATCACCCCATACAGAATGGATATGTTGGTCAGAACGCATAAAATCCCTATCTATGTCGTTAAACCTGCTAAACATTTTCATCTTGATCTTTAGCTTTATTTTTGTTTTATATCAAACTTACTGATCATCTTTTGCAATTCTTCCCATTGCCCCATATCCAGCCAAGATTTCTCGGAAACCGGATAAACCCCGATTTTCTCACCTTTCCTCAGGTAATCGCTAACCAGATCCGTCATGTTATAAAACTTATTTTTAGGGATATCTTCAAGCACCGAGTTATCCAAAACATACATTCCGGTATTAACAAAGAAATCAAATTCCGGCTTTTCCTTGATGCCTTTGAGGATCCCGCCGTTTTCGATTTCGCAGACTCCGTAAGGAATCAAGAAATTTTTCATTGAACTGACCAGGGTAATTTTATTCTTCTTCTGTTGATGGAACTTGAATATATCCGCATAATCAGCCTCAATAAGAATATCGCAATTGCTCAGGAAAAACGGCCCCTTAATACGGTGCTTAAGAAAATGTAGGCTTCCGGCAGTGCCTAAGGGCAGTTCTTCTTCAATATAAACAATCTTGTATTGATGCTCAAGATCGCTGAAATATGCCTTGATGATATTAGACTTATAATTTACCGAAAGATAGAAATTATCGCAACCGTAATCCATAAACCGGCCGATGATTATCTCTATTATCGGCTTATCCCCTATCGGCATAAGCGGCTTGGGGAGGATCTTTGTAAAAGGTGACAGGCGCGCTCCTTCGCCTCCGGCCATAATCACTACCGGGACATTCAATTCTTTAAGCCTCTTTGGCTTCTCTGAGAATAGATCCACCCACCATATAGCAGAAATTATCCTATTATCATCGTCAACCACAGGGAGGCATTCCAAAGTCAACTCAACCATTAATTTTTTGGCCTCCTCCTGATCGTAATCCTGTTTGAGGATTTTAGGATTTTGGTTCATGGGGCGAGAAATGTTTTCCTCAAGGCTCTTGCCTTTAAGAATCCAACGCCGGATGTCACCGTCAGTAACCGTGCCTAAAAGCTTACCATGGTCATCCGCTACAAATAATGTTTTCTCGCCCAATACATCCATCTGCTTTAGTGCCTGTTTAATCGTATGGCCAGGCTTTATAAGTATTTTCTTTAATCTTTCCATATCTTTAATTCCTTGCTGCTAAATTAGAAATGACTGAAGCAACTTGCCTTATCTGTTTTTCCTGTAAGCTGGTACTGCAGGGTAAATTTAAAACCCTCTTCCAAAACCATACGGCCTTTTCAATCTTATATGCCTGATTCTTCAGATAAGGGCATTGCAAGTGGTTCAAATACCAAACCGGACGGGTTTGAATATTCTTTTTTGCTAAACAATGCATTAGCCTCTCCCGGCCCATACCGTATTCTTTTTCATCCACCAGCAATGAATAAAACCAGTAATTGGGGGATGTGCCTTTGGGCATCCCCAACATTTTAATCCCCCTTGCCGGCTTAAGCAGCTTGCAATATAATTCGTAGTTGCGTTTCTTAATCCCTATAAACTTTTTTAATTGTTCAAGCTGTGCCAGCCCCAGAGCAGCTTGCAGGTTAGTCAAGCGAAAATTATAACCGATCTCATGATGGATACTTCTTACGGAATCATCCTTAGCCTGATTAGTCAAATACCTTGCTTTTTCCGCTAAAAGCCTGTTACCGGTCACAATCATCCCGCCGCCGCCGGTAGTAATTATCTTGTTCCCATTGAACGAAAAAACCCCCATATCTCCGATTGTGCCCGTAAATTTATTTTTGCAGGCACCTGAAGTATAGCGCGATCCTAAACTTTCAGTGGCATCTTCTATAACTTTTAACCGTAAGGCTCTAGCGACACTCATTATCTCCCGCATTTCGCAGGGATTGCCAAAAACATGCACCGGGACTACAGCCTTAATTACTCTGCCTGTGGCCTTATTTACTAAACCAGCCCTGGTAACCCTGCACTCTTTAACACAAAACTCCCTTAATTTAACGGGGTCAATATTCATATAATCATCGCAATCCATAAAAACCGGCTCTGCTCCAAGATATTTAACTGCGTTGGCGGGAGCAATAAATGTAAGCGCAGGAACAATTACCTCATCATTCCTTTCAACGCCAGAAAGCTTAAGGGCAACCTGCAGCCCGGATGTGCCGTTAACGCAGGCAACGGCATATTTGGATTTAACGTAGCTGCAAACAGCGTCTTCAAACTTCTCCACAAAGCTGCCTGCCGAAGAGACCCAATTAGTGGCAATGCATTTCTTCAAATACTCTAATTCCCTGCCTTTTAAATTAGGTACAGAAAGCGGTATGGTCATGGGTTTATTTAAACATTATAAATACCGGATTTATATTTCTCGTTATTCTGTTTGAACCAGGCAATTGTTTTCTTAAGGCCGCTTTCCAGGCTATATTCCGGAGACCATCCTAAAAATTTTTTAGCCTTGGAATTATCCGCCATCAACCTGTCAACTTCGCTTTTTACCGGCCTTTTACGCCTGGCATCTTCATCAATTTTAATGTCCGCCCCTATGATTTTTGCAATCAGATACGCTAAGTCGCGGATGGAAATCTCACTTTTATTGCCGAGATTAATGACCTCTCCGATGCTGCTCTTTGATTCAGCGGCTCCGATGAATCCCCGAATCGTATCCTCAACATAGGTCAAATCTCTGGTAGGATCCAAAGAACCAAGTTTAATTTTCTTAGAGCCGGCAAGAATCTGAGTGATAATTGTCGGAATTACTGCCCGCGCAGATTGCCTTGGCCCAAAAGTATTAAAAGGCCGGACGATAGTAACTGGAAGGCCAAATGATTTGTGAAAAGAGATCCCTAGTACATCCGCGGCAGACTTGCTTGCCGCGTAAGGCGACTGGGGGCTGATAGGGTGTAATTCAGTAATCGGAACAAATTGCGCGGTGCCGTATATCTCACTGGTAGAGGTAAGCACGACTTTTTTAACCCCGAAATCAAGCGCTGACTGCAAAATATTCAGGGTGCCCTTAATATTAGTATCTACGTAGGCTTCAGGAGAATGATAAGAATACGGAATGCCGATTAAAGCCGCCAGATGAAAGACTGTTTCTACATCGGCCATAGCATGCCTGATAATATCAGCATCCCGAATATCACCGGAAATTACCTCTATCCGCTCTTTACATTTTGAAGAATCCAGCCAGCCCCAGGAATTCCTGGAATTGTAATGAACAAAGGCCTTTACCGCGTACCCCCGGGAAAATAATTCTTCAGTCAAATGGCTGCCGATAAAACCTCCCGCGCCTGTTACTAATACTTTCTTATTATTTATCATATCTTTGCGCATTAGCTATTTCCCCTTTATATAATCAAACCTTTTTTGATTACAAATCTTTATCCCCTCTCCGGGAGAATTGACGCCGGCAGCTTTCATATCGTAATCAACCATGATTTTGATAAGGCCGTCAAACTTTACCATGGGCTGCCAGTAAAGCGTTTTTCTTGCCTTAGTAATATCAGCACAAAGGCAATGCACTTCGTTGGGACGGAAATATTCAGGATCAATCTCGATTATCGTGCTGCCTTTTTTAAGAAAATTGGGAACTTTTACCTTTGGATCCAATGCCTCGACCATACCTTTAGTATTTATACCTTCGCCTCGCCAGCAGATATTAATCCCTGCATATGAAAAAGCCTTTTCAATAAATTCGCGTACGGAATGCGATTCGGTTGTACCAACCACATAATCATCCGGCTTCTCCTGCTGCAACATCAGCCACATTAATTCCACATATTCCGGGGCAAAACCCCAGTCGCGCTTTGCGTCAAGGTTGCCCAAATAAAGTTTCTTCTGCCGGCCGGCAACTATATTAGCAAGGCCACGCGTAATCTTGCGGGTAACAAAGGTTTCCCCACGCCGGGGGCTTTCATGATTAAAGAGTATGCCGTTACAGGCAAACAAACCGTATCCTTCGCGATAGTTTTTTACCATCCAGTAAGCGTAGACTTTCGCGCAGGCATAAGGGCTTTGCGGCTGAAAAGCCGTATTCTCAGACTGCGGGGCTGGGGCTGCACCGAACATTTCGCTGGAGGATGCCTGGTAAAACTTTATTTTATGGCCGCTTCTGCGTATCGCCTCAAGCAGCCTTACCGTACCTAAAGCCGTGACATTACTAGTATATTCAGGGATATCAAAACTTACGCGCACATGACTCTGGGCCCCAAGATGATAAATCTCATCCGGTTTGATATTGTATATTAAGTTGCTGATTTGTTCGGCATCGGATAAATCTCCAAAATGAAGAAATAGCTTGGCTTTGGGGTCATGCGGATCCACAAAAATAGGGTCGATACGCACGGTATTAAAAGTGCTGGCGCGGCGGATTATCCCATACACTTCATAGCCCTTAGAAAGCAAAAATTCCGCCAGATATGAACCATCTTGCCCGGTAATCCCGGTGATCAATGCTTTTTTAACCATCTTTATGCCTGCCTTTCCTGGATTCTTGCAAGAAAACCGCAAGCACCCCTGAAAATAACCCAATAACTAAAAATAAACCTAAAGCTTTCTTTCTTTTAGAAGCTATGGGGCTTGGGAAAATTTCTGGTTGAGCAACAATCTTTAAACTTGGAATGTAATTTTCTCTGATATTTAAACTATCTATTTTTTTCTGAAGATTGCTCACCTGAGAATTAATAACTTCAAGCTCAAAGTTAAGGCGGCCTTTGCGCACTGAAAGCTCTACAAGCTGCTTATCAACCCATTTTAAATAACTGGAATTATTCTGAATCTGGTTTGCCAGAAGTAAAGTATCGGCGCCTTCCGTGGCTTCGCTGGCTTTTAATAACCCCTCACGTTTCTCTGATATCTGCGTTGAACTCATATTGATGAGTATTTTTTCCTGGTTTAATCCAACCTCTCTGACAGTTACCTCCCTGATTTGCTCCTGTAATTTTTTAGCCTTTTCTTTAGAGCTTGCAATAGCGAGCTTTATAATCCCTGTCTGGCGGGCGATATTAATTGCCCCAAACTCAACAAGATGGGCATGGCTTTCAGATATCAGTTCAGCCAAATTTTGTAATATTACTATCCCGGATTCTTTTTCTTTACTTGTCAACTCAACGTTTACTTGCAGGGCATTGGTTTTATCAGGAATCTCTACGCTAAAATCCATGTGATTCTTGCCAAGATCAAGGTTCAATCTTTTTTTTATTGCCTGCTTGAAATAATCGCTGATAATTAAGCCTTTTAAGTCTTGGGACAATTTAAGGCCATCGCCTCCATTCAATACCTCGCCAAAGGTCGGCGACTGAAGTAAGACCGAGATTCTATAGGTTTTTGAATAAGATAAAAAACTCCATACCCCAACAGCCATAACAAGCAGGAAAACCGCAAAAAAAGTCTTTTTACGCTCGGCAATTATTTTGAAACACCGGCACAAATCTATTTCCCCTTCTTCAAAATACTGTTGGTTTATTTGTTCCATACTGGCATTTCTCATTCCGCGGCCGCCTTATTACTGGCAATGCTGGCTCCATTAAGAGTTAGCTGCTCCCACTCCCGTTTTATTTGGTTATATTCAGCCTCTTTTTCCTTCAAAAAATGCTGGGTAACGCTGATTTTGTACTCCAGACCTTTTTTAGTAAGATGATATTGTATTTTACTTAATTTGCCGGGGTTATCGGTAAAATTCTTTACTTCAACCAAACCTTTCTTGATAAGTTCTTTGAGGAGGTAATTAGTCTTGCCAAGAGAAATGCCTATTTTATTAGAAAGATGCCGTTGGGTGACAGTTGGTTGGGCCTCTATCTCCTTGATAATATTAAGGTTTTCTTCCTTTAAAATTGGTTGTTCAGACATTGAACGGTCATTTTAACTCACTAAAAGGAAAAGTCAAGTATTTTATGGGATTTGTCAAGCCAAAGTAGAAATGTCGTATAACTACCAAAGTAGAAATGTCGTATTTCTGTTTTTAAAGAGCGCCTGCCAAAACTTCTTCTTTTCTGCGCATTACAGGATACCCCTGAAGCACCCGATTCCTCCAAGGATGATCCTTTGAGGGGGTATGAACACCCCTGGGCCGAATCACTTGTGAATATTCACTTTTTAGCTCTTTTTCCTTTTGCGGCCTTGTAGTTATCTCGTTAAACCTTAAACTTCTATTTTTATAAGTAATAAGCATTGAACCATCAACCCTCTCTTCTACGATTACCTCTTTAGCGCTTAAGCTATCTTGGACTTGATAGAGCTTAGCGTAATGAGCTATTGTATAGTCATTCCTTAAGGCTCTAGCTGTCTTTACGCAGAAAATCTTATCAAGGTTAATACCTGCGGGGAGCGGCCTGTGCAAGTTTGTATCATTTGCCGGCTGAACAGCAAATCTCTTGCTGTATGCAGGAAGATAACTGCTTAAGAATTTATTTGCTTCTTTTATTGTTTTGATACCCTTTAATCGCATCTCTTTTATCAGCCGGTCCTGAAAAGTGTTAAAGAGTCGCTCTATCCTGCCTTTAGCCTGCGGGGAATTGGCATAAATAACATTAACCTTTAACTCTTTTAGAGCTCTTCCAAACTGACTTAATGGCTCAACATTATTTAATTCATCCGCTATAGACGGCTTCCTGGTCGATTTATAGGTCGTGTGTTTATCCAGATAAACGCTCGCGGGTATACCATATTCTTTAATATAAGATTTAAAACTGCCCATAGCAGGAATTGTGCCTTCGTAGGGATAGAACTTGCCAAATGGCCTGCCTGTAGCATCATCAATATAACCCATAAGCACGCATTTAGGGCCTCTGCCTTCAAACCAATCATGATGAGAGCCATCCATCTGAATCATCTGGCCAAAACAGGCCCTCCTTTGACGCCACTCTCTATGCGGCCTTTTCTTGCGCTTCTTATAAAAGACACCATCTTTTACAAGCCAAAGGCGAAGAGTCTCATCATTTAGTTTAATCTTATCTATTTCAAAGAGCTTCTCTGCTGCAAGCGTAGGTCCGAAACCAGAGTATTTTTCTTTATAGAGCTTCAAGGTTCTGGTTTTTATCTTATCGGGTAATGCCCTATTCGAGATCCTGCCGCGCGATCTATTGATAATGCCTTGATCACCCTCAGCTTTTATCGTTCTTATTATCCTTTGGGCCTGTCTTAAACATACTCCAATGATACTTGCTGCTTGGACCTGCGTTATGGATTTATCTAACGCCTTACGTATCACATGCAGTCTTTTTAATTCTTCCTGGGTCATTGCGATAATGTCCTTTCCTACCATAATGTCCTCCTTCCAGAGGAAGCATTATAGCATCCTTGGAATACGACATTTTTAAATTGGTAAAATACGACATTATCATATTGGGATTACAGAATTATGATTGATTTTGTTGTAAAGTTTATAGACAGTGTACGTAATCACATTAATACTATATAGTTATAAAAGAAATCACTTTTCCGCTTTCATCTTATCTAAAATCCCGATTACATAGCCGAATATTCTTTTAGGATTATCCGGGCTTTTCTGCTCAACTATCTTAAAAGCCTCATCCACATTAGCCGCGCCGTTAATGTTAATCAGTTTGGCTATCTCCTCAATTACGCCTAAATTATAACCTTTAAAGACCACAAAAGCATGCTCCCTGCTCTTAATTATTAATTCCCTGCCATAGGCTTCCTCAAGGCGCGCCAGTTTTTGCTCAAACTCACGCATATCGTATAGCCCTAAAGGAATATAGACAGTGTATGTAATCTCATTAATACTAGGGTGTTACAAAAGAAATCCTTGGGTTCAAGCTACCAACGCAACATCAGGGGGGCGTTTCCCGAAGCGCCCCCCTATTGCTCTATCTTTTAAAACTGCCCGCAGAAAATCTGCGATTTTTAGGAGGAAGAAATTAATCTAGTAGTTTCTGAGACAAACGATGCAGCTCTGGATTGGCTAAAGCCAAAACCTTCTTTTTTACCGCTCTTGAAAAATACTCTTTCTCAGTTTTGGTTAATTTTTCCCGCTTAAGCTTTTTTAAAAATAGTTCTTTTTGTTTAGGAGAAAAAACCTGTGATAATGAATATTCAAGGCTCAATTCGTCTTTTACTAAAAGTAATTCATTTAATTTATTTTGGGCTTGGTTAAAGTAATTATTGAATACAGTCTTTAATCGCTGAGCAGACAATTCGCTTCCGGTAACGTTAAGCTCTCTATCGGATTTAAGCTTCTCAAGGAATACCATCACTTTTCTCCTTCTCGCTACAGAAAAAGAATAATAGAGTTTGTCAGCCCAGGAAAACTTTAGATTAAAGAATTTATAAAGTGCAAGCGACAAATCCACAAGTGGAAGTAAATACGTTTTATCGAACGGCTTTTTTAGATACCAATTAACCTTATCATAGTCAAATAATCCTTTCTCTGCGCTGTTTGCTAATACTACTGGAAACCCTTCCCAAAGGCGAAGATCGCCAGATCTTACCATGTCCGCCAACGTCAAATTAGCATTCTTGTCTTCCTCAGCGCTAAAAAGCGGGAAGCCTAACGCATTAACTCTTTTAAGAAGATCGCTATTTTTCATTGCCCAGGCCTTCTTTCTTTAGAATCTTTAAGAAATGCTCAAAATTCTTATTCACTTTGTCTTCTGAAACATCAAAAGATGCTGTTTCTTTAAAACGCTTCTCTAGCTGCTTAAAATCTATGTCTTTCTTTTTATCCCTTACTAAAACAAGGCAATCATCTATATCTATCGCGGTAGCTCTGAATAGCTTACTTATAACAATGTCATAATAATTTAAAACTCCCAAATAAATTCTGTCAAACTCTTTTACAAGAAAATGATTTCCTTTCTCCAGTGGCGACTCTAATAACTCTGTAGTATGTATTGCTTTACCTCTAAATAAATCAAATATGAAACCATCCCCTCTTTCCCATCCCCAGCCGCTTGCCGGTTTATATCCAAGCTGTTTTAAAATACTTACTAAATATTCATGTTCATCTAAATTTGGCACTATTAAATCTATGTCCTTGGTAGATGGCTTCACGCCTAAAAGCGTCAAAGCGGTTCCGCCGCAGGCGATCAAATGCACCTTCCTTTTAAGAAAGGTGTCCCAAGCGCTGATCCTATCCAATAAGCTTTGTTTATCTATTCTATATTCCATACAATATCTTGTATATATTCATACAATTATCTGTATTAAAGCATACAATATATTTAACATTTTGTCAAGACAATCTTTGTTTATAGACAGTGTACGTAATTACATTAATACTAGATAGTTATAAAAGAAATCACTTTTCCGCTTTCATCTTATCTAAAATCCCGATTACATAGCCGAATATTCTTTTAGGATTATCTGGGCTTTTCTGCTCAACTATCTTAAAAGCCTCATCCACATTAGCCGCGCCGTTAATGTTAATCAGTTTGGCTATCTCTTCAATTACGCTTAAATTATAACCTTTAAAGACTACAAAAGCATGCTCCCTGCTCTTAATTATCAATTCCCTGCCATAGGTATCCTCAAGGCGCGCCAGTTTTTGCTCAAACTCACGCATATCGTATAGCCCTAAATAAACGGTTACAGAAGGCATCCTGTTCTCATACCCCTCATCCATCTGGCTGCATCCAACGTCAATTATATTAAACTCTCTCAAATCCTTCATCCCCTTATAAAGTATTCTCCCTTCTATTCCATATTTTTCACTGATCTGCGGCCGGGCAACCATCCATTCTGGCGAATCCTGCTTAACCCCCAACTCGGCTAAATTAATTAAAAGACACACCTTAGCAGGCATATTCAATCTATTTCCCCAGCCATAATCCCAGTAGGCCCGGGGAAGGCTAAAGCTTTCTTGCCCCGCTTCTTTTAACAACCTTATCTTAATCGGCTGATTAATTTGAGCATCGATTTCCAGTATTTTATATAACTTGCTTAAATTCCGAAGCTGGCGGTTTATCTCTTTGCGATAACCCCTGCGGTCCATAGTCTTTAACAATCCCAGGCTGTCGGCTAAAGCTTCATAATCTGTATTTAGCGTTCCTTGCGCGTTACCGTCAAAATCCCTTAAAAGCAAGAGCCAGATATCTAAACCTCTTTCATTATGCCTGCGCAGCATCTCCGGCACAACCCCGTTTTTTCCCAATGCCCAATAAGGAATACGCGCCCCCGGGCATTCTTTTAGCGGCTGCGCGGAAAGCTTTATCCGCGAAAATTCACCTGAAAGCCGGCCGGCTAATTTAGGAGAATCAATTAAAAAGGATGTTTCATTACTTCTTGTAAAGGCGGCATCAGTCCAGTTATGGCTGCCAGAAATAATTATTCTCCCGTCAATCACCATCGCTTTAGTGTGCGTGTAGGCTCCCACGCTGTCAAAATACACCTCGATTCCATTATCTTTAAGGAAATTAAAAGCTTCGGAATTATCTCCGCCGGCAATAGAATGATACCCATCTTTTTGATAATCCAGAATAGCCTTAACCCCCACCCCTCTAAGCTTGGCTTTAACCAACTCCTCCATTAATTGGGAAACTTCTGAGCTTTTATCTTCTTTGTTGAAACTAATCAAATACATTACCAGCAGAATCGATTTATTAGCCTGAGAGATGGCTTTTTGCGCGGCGGGGAAATATTCTTGGTTACTGAGCGGGGCCACATCCGCCGTATAACAAAACCCCTGCCCTGTAATCAGAACAAAACCAAAAATCATAAATCATAGACAGTGTATGTAATCTCATTAATACTAGAGGGTTACAAAAGAAATATTTTAATAACACCTACCCTTATAAATATTATATCACTAAAAATAAATGTTAGATTATGATTCTTTCTACGTCAATTGTAGTAGAAAGAAGATAATAATAACGTGAGAAAGGAGAAAAGTGGCATGAAAAATACGATTGGTACAGAATATACCAAGTTCTTGAATGAAATCAAATCGCGCATTGTTACGGCGCGGATTCAGGCGATTAGATCAGTCAACAAAGAACTTATAAAGCTATACTGGGATATTGGTAGGGCTATTGTAGAACGGCAGAAAAAATATAAATGGGGAGATGCGGTAGTTGAAAGACTTGCCCTTGATTTATCCGCAGAGTTTAACAGTGTGGCAGGTTTTTCCGTACAAAACTTATGGCGGATGAGGCTTTTATATCTTGAGTACAAAAATAGCCTGAAACTCGCACAACTTGTGCGAGAAATTCCCTGGGGCCAGAATATTGTCATAATGCAGATGGTTAAAGATGTTAAGGAGCGAGAGTACTATATTCGCGCTACAGCGGAAATGGGATGGAGCCGCAATGTCCTTCTTAACCAGATTAAAGCCGGTGCTTATAATTATCAAAAAAGCATGCCGAAACAGCATAATTTTTCAAAAGCCCTCCCGGTTCATCTTACTGAACAGGCGGGTGAATCCATAAAAAGCGTATATAACCTTGATTTTCTTGATATCACAAAATCCGTGATTGAGAGGGAACTAGAACGCCGCCTTGTTGAAAGAATCAAGCGTTTTATGCTTGAGTTGGGTAAAGGGTTTTCATTTCTTGGAAATCAATATCGGCTCGTATTAGGAAACAACGAATATTTCATTGATCTCTTGTTTTTTAACCGTCTATTGAAATGCCTTGTGGCAATTGAGCTTAAGACCGGTAAGTTTGAACCCGAATATGCCGGTAAGATGGATTTTTACCTGCAGCTATTAGATGAACAAGCAAAGTTGAAAGATGAAAATCCGTCAATAGGCATTATTCTATGCGCAGCTAAGGAGAATATTGTGGTTGAGTATGCCTTGCGTAGCACCAAAAAACCCGTGGGAGTTGCTGAATACTATCTTACCAATAAACTGCCTAAGCATTTGGTCGGAAAACTTCCTGACGCAAACGCGTTGAGATCACCGATACGAGAAGGATTAAAAGTTTTATAGACAGTGTACGTAATTGTATTAAAGATAGGTGGTTACAGAAGAAATACTAGAGCGGGTTTTGTTTAATTCTAAAACGGAATAGTTATGCCGGCTTCTACAGCCTGTCCTTTTTTGCGGGATTTCAATATTATGAATGCTTCAGCGTCAATAAGTTTCAAGAATTTATGGGTCATAGTTAGAGTTAAGCCTAACGGCTCGCCAAACTCATTATTGAGCGCGAAAACAACCTTGTTACGGCCAAAGGTAACCGCTGCGCCAAATTCTATCTCCCTAACCCTCCCCTGGCCATAGTCCATCTGGAAAGTTATCCCTAAATTGCGGCCAAATTTCCATTCACCATAGAGAACAATTAACTGATTAGGCCTGACAATACGCCTCTGGCGAACACCTATACCAATCCGGTAGCGTATTTCCCCTTTTTTGGGATAGAGAGTTGATGATTCAAGCTGAACCTTGAATTCAAAGCGCGAGGTTGAGCTGCCCTCAAGCATATAAACAAGCTTATTGGCTGAAGATATGTCCCAGTGGCCTTTGAAGGTTAATACATCAGGGCCTTCGCCGCAGTTATATTCAATTTGCTGGTTCTTGTTTATTCTCCAGGCGCCCTTAAAGGTGTATTTATCCGGCTTCTTTGCCGAACCCCGGCGCACTTTTGCCTCAAAAACCAGTTCATTGTATTCGTTGGCGCGCCAGGTGCCTTTTAGTTTGAGCAAGCGCAGTTTCTGACGTTTGGTTTTAGATAAGGTTTGGATGGTTTCGATGACAAGGGTATCGTATTCAGCGGCGATAAAACGTTTGCGGAAAGTATCCTTTAGTTTAATAACCATAGACAGTGCATGTAACTCTATCTAAGTTAAAAGGTTTTTGGCTTAATTATATAGAAATTAATGGATGGCCCTGGCTGAAACTCGCACTGCCCTCCCATTCTTCCATATCGCCAGAGGACGGCCGGATTTCTTGTGCTTTTCAACAACCTCGCGTATCGCGCTCTTCATAGCCAATACCGCTTTTTCCTGCAGGCTAATTCGTTTTTTCATCCTTTTTCTCCATTCCTGATAATCTTATTAAATAATTGTTCATCAAGGACAATTATCTTGGCAAAATTGCTCTTTGCAATCAATGCAGGATTGATACCGGCATTATTGAAAATCATCCAGGAATCCAATAGCGGTTGGTACAATTTAAGGAAATTATCTATCGACCTGCCAAAGCGCCTGCGGATATCCCGAACAGGAACATCATGGCCGCCTTCTGCTACCCTCCCCTTAATACGATCTATTGCTAATTGGGGCCCGGGTATCCACAAGAAGAAAAGGTGTAACTGATACCCCTTTTCTTTTAGCTTCTTTAAAAGCTTAACATAAGATTTACCCGACAATGTAGTCTCAAAACCAAAATCAACACCTTTTTCCGCAAATTCGTGAATTTGCGCCAAAACAAGCTTTCCTGCCTTGATAGCGACAGACCTAGGGAGAAAAGGCGAGAGCCCTTGAGCTATAAGATCAGCATTGACAAAATTTGGGCATTCGGCGTAATCAGGCAAGAATTTCTTAGCAAATGTAGTTTTACCTGAACCATTGGGCCCGGCAATGATATATATCTTTTTCATTTGCTTATTATTATAACACTATACAGAACGAAATAAAGCAATTCTATAAGTAAAACCATAGACAGTATATGTAATTCTATCTAATCTAGGTGTTTACAAAAGAAATACTCAGCCGGTGGATAGCTAATTCATATCAAATCTTGGCCTTGGCGGTTCAGGAGGCGGTTCAAGAAGTTTCTTTATCGCTTCAAATATTACCTGGATATCCGTCTCATGCAGTTGATATTTATGCTCCAATTCCTCCAGCTTTGCTGAAGGTATAGACAGTCTACGTAAATCCATCAGAGATAGAAGGTTACAAAAGAAATACGGGTTTCTGATTTGTGAATTACTTCCTAAGCAAATTGATGAAAGTTTTTGACTCAAGCAAGCCAAGCTCACTGCTATCCTCAAGGAGCCAACTGACATCATTTCTCACCTTTGCCCAGTCTAGAATTTCCACGGTTTTCTTGATTTCCGCTTTCCAATTATTAGCGGTAAGCTTAACCGGTTTCCGGGATGTCTGAGCAAAAGCGTTATTGAGCATAATAAAATTCGGCTCTAAGTCTTTAAATTTTGTCAAATACCATAACAAATCATACCAATCCCTGCCCTTAGTGTACTCACGGCATAAAAGCGCGTGCACTTTACCGGCGAATAAAGAAGCCAAATCATAATGCAGCATATAAAACATAAAATTTGAATTATACACACTGCTGGTTTCAATTCCACCTGAAGGCGGCCTTGAATCAACCTCCGCCTTAATGGCAATTTTCTGCCCTTTCAAAGGGCTCAAGCCGGTTTCAAAAAGAATACCTGAGAATTTCAATAAGGCGCTGTGCACGGCGCGGCTTTCATCAAATTTAATCTCCAGGTCGTATCCGGCTAATTTAAACTCCTGCAAGACATTCTCCACCATATCGGTAAAATTATAATTCCTGGCCTTGCTTGACAAGCTGAAATCAAGGTCCTCGGAAAACCGCCTGATCCTGTAAATAAACCGCAAAGCGGTCCCGCCCGTAAAAACAAGGTTTTGATAAAATTTATTTTTATAAATAATATTAAGGAAATATGTCTGCAAATATTCCCTGATTCGGTTAAGGTTTTGATTTCGCGTCAAATTAGGGTCAACAACTGATTTAATGTAATCTCTCATCTAAGTGTTTTATACCTCTTCTTCCCTGATTTAATAAAACCGGCAAATGACCGGGCGATATCATTGGTTTTTTTATTATATTTAACCCTGAATTCATTGAAACGTTTTAAATTCAGGCTTTCCAGGTTTTGAAACCTATAGGATTCAAATTCGCCCTCACTTCCATTCATATCTTGATGAAAATAGAAAAAATCCAGGATCGCTTTCTCAGGATAAGCAATGAAATAATTCTGCCCTTCATCGGTTGCTTTGGTAAACCCGAAAAAAAGGCCTTCCTTGATTGAACGGTAATCAAAAACTCCTAAAGGAGACCTGAATTTTGTTGTTTTCTTGGTGGAAACAGAAGTATAAACCATTGCTGCCTCCGGAATTAAATCGTAATAACTCAAGGCATGCTCAAGGCTAATATATGATGGCGAAAGCAAAAAGTTTGCGATAAAACCCATGGATAATGGCTGTTTTCTAAGGTCATTGCTCAAGGCGTAAACTCCGCGCTTAAGCAAAATAAGATGCCCCTGCCTGCGCCAATATTGCACCTGGCACCGGATATTCTGCGGATCTTCGCCAAGCAAAGAAAAGGTTGAGGAATCGATAACCTGGTCTTTACTATATTTTTTAACAAATTCCATGAGCTTCATTTCTTTATATATAGAATTTTATATATCTACAGAAACAAGTATGCACGATTAAAGGCATTTTGTCAAGTCATATTTCATAGACAGTCTACGTAATTGTATTAAAGATAAGCAGTTACGAAAGAAATACTTGGGGGTTCTCTTTGGCTTAATCATAAGAGATAGAAAATGCCTCTATCAATAAGAATACGAAAAGCAAAAATGAATTTATACAGAGGACTAGCTGGACCTGCAGTAAGCTATTATGGAATATTAGGATACCCATAAATTGCAAAAATACAGAAATTACAAAATACTTTATGAAAGGATAGTATTTAAGCGAGAGAAAATAATTAATCAACACAAAACAAAGCGCAAAAAAAGTCATCGAAATGCTAAACAGCCTCCCTAAAAGAATCGATTCTGCCGGCACTTTACCGGTAAGGATCTTTAAAGTAAACCCGGGGAAAATATTATAAAAAAATACAGCGCACAAACAAAGATAAAAAGCATAAAGCAGCGACTTCTTTAAGGCGGCCTTGGTGTCGGAATTAGTGGCTTTTAGTCCGCTTGTATGCGGAAGTATTACTAGGCTGATGGCTCCCGGTAAGAATAGGAATATTTTACCTGCCATCTGCGCCAGAGAATATACCCCCGAGGCCTCCGGAGAAAA
>Ga0265297_10000750_pt1 | contig 89809 bp, 115 predicted proteins | sample Munlanlwell13791_FD_192502 | JGI IMG/M metagenome (GOLD analysis project Ga0265297, IMG submission 192502) | Leachate microbial communities from a municipal landfill in Southern Ontario, Canada - Leachate well 137-91 | ecosystem: Engineered > Solid waste > Landfill > Unclassified | place... | reverse complement strand
GCTGTTTCCTGTCCAGCGGGGCATCAAAACTTCCGGCAAGCCAATATCTGGCGACATCTCCATCTCAAGTAAAACTTGCCGACCCCATCACCCGCGATGACTCCGGCAACATCATCCCTCTCTCGAAACGGTTCAACTCCGCCAGCAACGACATAAGGGCGATGCGCATCATGGCCGGAGAAATGGATCGCCAACACCACTACGAGGTAGAGACGCGGGGCTTTGATACTCGCGGCAGTCTTGATGCAGCGTTCCGTGGCATACAGGTCTACAACAGCGGCATGAGCCGCGAGATCGTGGTTACGCCGGAGAACGGGAAGCCGATCAAGATAGACTTCGATGGTGACGGCTCCATGAAGTTCTGGTGCGATACCGCCGACTACGAGGATAGCAGCACCGAGACAATTCATGTGTACTGTAACGACGCGGCGCAAGAATCGGTCGAAAGATTATTCAAGGCGCTTTCCAAGTACAATCGGCTCGAACTCACAATACCGGACACCAACTGGACCGACATCGGCGATACCGGAACCTTTAACGGTGACGAGCCGGTGATCACGGATTGGAAAGAGGTTGAGACGACGGATACGGACCAAAAGAAGGTTGAGGCCGCAACGGTGAAGAAATACCAGATCACCTACAGCGATGGTCATATTGAGTTCAAGAATATGTCGCCGAGTTTTGTCGATAAGGTGAAGGACCGAGACGAAGTTGTTTGCGTGGAGGAAGTGATGCCGGAACAAAAAGTAGAGTCCGCAAAGGGCGCGTATGACCTGTGGGGCAGCATCGAGAAAGCGGTGGAGCGCGGGCTCCTCGCCTATGTCGGGTTCATGGCCGCTGACTATCTGCACCAAAAGAAAGCATCGTTCGGGCTAGAGAACTACCAGTCCGTGATCGATGCCTACAACGATATTGAGGACGGCGACGGCCTTACCGATCATAGCAAATCCGCGATTATGTCGCGGCTCAACGACGCGGGATGGGACGCATCAGAAGAAGGTATAGAATTCCTCTGGAACGAGATTCGTCGGCATCGTCTCGCCGAATCATAAATAGCAAAAATTTCGCAAACCCCCGATTTCATTGTAAAAGTTGACATAAATACGGTGTTTCGTAAAATGGGTTTTAGTAATGGTTTCTTGGGATAGGATTGTCCGGTGAGAAAAGATGGATTTTTCATCACGGCTCGCCACAACGGGTCGATAAGGTACGAAACGAAACCGAAGGGTCTCGTGGCTCGTGCCGCACAGAACACCATCGCGCTCCGTGACGACTATTTCTACCTGCGGGTCTGGGCCGTTTCCGCTCTGGAGCGGTGGGGGCTCAACAGCAACGCGGACGGATTCACCGACGAAGAGTTACGCAAAGCATATCAGACCTTCCATCACACCGACGACGATCCGTGTTGGGTCTGTATCAACCATAAGGCGGAGCAGGAAGAGGACAGTATCGGTGAGAACCAGAGCCCGATCTATACTCCCGATGGGTATGTAGAGGTCATTATGGGTATTGACCGCGCCCGTGCGGAGCGGAAACGCCCCGGCCTCGAAGCCGATATAAAGTCGGGAGCCGTTACCGACACATCAATGGGATGCTGGGCCGACTATTCGGTTTGTACCGCGTGTGGCAACATCGCCCATGATGCGGTGGAATACTGCGACCACCTGAAACTCGACAAGATGGGTCGTAAGGCAATGAAGGGCCAAGTGGTGGCATCGTTCAGCCCGATCACCGGCTCGACGCATAATGTGATTGTCGGCGAACTGTATTTCGGCGTGAACTTTGTTGAGAATACGATCATTGACGGCGGAGAAGGGGCGGACCTCAACGCGAAGATATTCGAGATCGCCGCGTCTCGTCAACGCTACACGGAGCCGCATCGTGACAAAATCTGGTACGCGGTACGAGAGATCGAACGAAAGTATGGCGCGTCATCGCTGACTCGAAAGATACGGGCAAGTTTGGAAAAACGATAAGGAGGCTGATACCATGAACCGCAAAGAACTCATCGCAAAGGCTCGGGCCAACAGAATGAAGGCGAAAGCCGCAGAGACCGATTCCAGAGGCGTTCAGGAGATCGGCGGTGCGCCTGATCCGGAAACAACGGGCAAGCCCGCCGAAGACGGCGAGATTGAGCAGCAACTCGATACGGCCAAGGGCGATCAGCCCGCCTCCCCCGCCGCCGATGCGCCGACTGCTCCGGCAGAAGCCGCTCCGCCCGTCGCCATTACCGATTCGAGCGCGGTTGCACTGGTCAAGATGACGGAGCAGATGAACGACCTGTCGAAGGAAACCGAGATCAACGAGGCCGTGATCAAGCGGTTCAACGACATGATGAAGGCAGCGGGCCTTCCGGTCGCGGCGATGCAGAAGTTGTTCAATGCTCGCGGCACCATGGTGAACCGTCTCTCGACCGTAGAGGCGAAACGCCAGATGGATGCGGTGGCGAAGGCCAAACTTGTCCTCAAGGCGATGGAAGAAGAGGTCGATCTTACGCCGGAAGACAAAACCGATCTGGACGAGATAAAGATACTGCTCGAAATGGCGGTGGAAAAGACCGAAGACGCTATCGCGGAAGTGGTGGCGGGCCGAATCGGGGATCACCGGAACATCATAGCGAATGCGATGCGTGATGCGCAAGCCGCGACTCGCCAATATGCGTTCTGGAAAAAGAACCTCGACTTCAAGGATTCGGTCATCGACAGTATCACGGCGGTGCAGGAATTCGTGACGGCGCGAAAGATTCCGGCCGACATGATCTTCAACGAGTTCGACAGCCTCGTCTCGATGAGTGCGCCGGAACGCCGGAACATCAAGGCGTGGAAGATGGCGAATACGCCGAACTTCGTGTCGCAGGGCATCCAGAGCATCGCGGGCTATAATGGCCGCGACGAAGAGAAACCGAAAAGCGCGGTGGAACGCATCGGTGACCTCGCGATGGAAGTGATCAATGGTGAAAAAGTGGTTATTGATAGGGTTTAATATCAACCGTAGAGAAGGAGAGAGACATGACGATTCCTGTGATTGATCAGATCTCCAGTCTGAAGAAAGGGCTGAAGGTCAACAACGCGACGGCGGTTCAAGAAGTCGCGTATCTTCCCGTCAGCGCGGCGCTGATCGCATCGAAATGGCAGGCGGGCAACCCCATTGCCGTGGATGCGAACGGCCTGAAACTGGCGACCGTCAATGGCGGAACCGGCGCGTGCGATGTCGTGTATATCGCCGCCAATTCCTACAAGGATGTCGCGATTGCGACCGAACGCATCAACGGCATCGATGTGTCGAGCATGGCCGGTGCCACCGCTGAACAGCAGAAACAGGCGTACTGCCTCGCCGGAGAATTCCTGTGCGAGATGTATGCCGACTCCGTGGACGGCGTTGCGGCCGAGACCTATCCGTTCCTTCAGACCCCCTCCTCGGGTGCGTGGGCTGTCGGGGCGAATGTCTTCCTGACCGCCGCCGAGAAATGGGACGACACCGCCATCGGTGCCGAGATCGAGTACGGCGTGGTCGAAGAGATTTTCGGTGATCCCGCTCTGGCGACGGGCCTCCGGGTCCGGTTCTTCACCACCAGACAAACTCTGTAAGTGAAAGGAGGAAAACGCTATGAGTAAAATCACGAAAATCGTTCGCAACGCGAATGACCCCAAACGCATCCAGATTCAGGCCGAGATCGACACGCTGATGAAGAAGCACGGCTTCAAAGCGGTCGCGGCCAGCCTGTCGAACCCCGTGAAGATCGCGATGGACCTGAAGGCGACGGCGCGGCCCCTGTTCGTGTTCCGTGGCGACATCCCGCAGGGCCAGCCGATGTTCTACGAGACCGACCTCATCCGCACCCCCGCCATCGTGGCGGCTCCCGGCGCGGGCGTGTACGGTATCGACGCGAGCCCCACGAAGGTGTTCCTGAACGAGAAATCGTTCCAGAGCAAAGTCTTCGTGCAGCGGCAGTACAAATACACGATGACCTACGATGTGTGGGCTCGTGCGCAGGAGCGGCTGTCGGAAGGTCTGGCGATCCGCGAGGATCTGCAACTCTACAGCCTCATGTCGGTCGCCGCGAACAGCGGCCTCGGACATCCGCCGGTCGTCACCGCTGGCAAACTCGACCTCTCGACCATCAGCAGAGCGCAAACGCTGCTGAAGAACTACACCCTCCCGGCCAGCACCATCGTTTACAACCCCTCGGGTGAGCGCGGCGTTCAGGCCACCAGCCGTCTCAACATCGACGAGAAGGGCATGCAGGAGATCCGCGAGACCGGCTTTGTCGGGAACATCTACGGCGCTACCCGCATGATCAACACCGTCCTGACCGAACCCGGCACCGCCTTCGTGGCGACCGACCCGCAACTGCTGGGTCAGTATTTCGTCCGTGCCGACCAACTGGTGGACGAAATCCCGGCTCTTGAGCGGGCTCGTTTCGGCTTCATCGGCTATCACCTGTACGGTATCGCGATCCACAACGCTCACGGCGTTGTCGAGGTACAGTTCAACGCTGCGGCGTAATCCCGGCGTGGTGTAGCGAAAACGCTCTGGGGCGGGGGATATAGATGCCCCCGCCCCTTTTGTTAGAGGTCTCGGATGAAAACCTTGCGCCTACAATATGTTGATGGCCGCTACGATCTGGTGATGAGCAACGGCAAACCAGAGGTTCTTGACAGCGCGAACCCTTCTCAGAAGAAAGAGATATTGCAACAGCGATTTCAGAAGATCGTTCGCTCGAAACCGAATTTTTTTGACCCCGATTATGGAGGAAATATCGGCTCCGTGATCGGTGCCCAAAAATCGGTTTCCATCGCGTTGCTGTCTCGTGTCTTTGAGCGCGTCAACAACTGGTTCCGCAAAAACGATAGCGGCATTGGCAATGCGGCGATCCGTGGAGTCCGCATAACCGCTATTGAGACGGGGCGAGTCGATGCCATAGTTTATGGGGCAGAATCGCAGGTGCCCACCGCGATAGAAAACAAATAGGGGGTCTCCGCATGTTGAGCATATCGGCGATCAAGGCGAAGATAATCGAAAATCTTCAAAAAAACATGTCGGAATTTATCTGGAAGACTGGCGAGCCTCTAGTCGATGTGCTGGATGGTGTGGCGGAAATACATTACCGGCGTGGCGTGGTCGAAAACCTGACTCGCTCCATGTCAACCACCGAGGGGTTTCGGCGGCTGATCTACGACACCGATTTCCGCGCACAAATGTCGTCGGTTCTCGGGCTATCGTTGACGCAGAGAACCCGCACTTGGGTCGGCATCCCCGCTATTGTCAACAACGACTTTGATGCCTTTGTGTGGTACTACATCGACAGGTTTGGGGAAAACCGTGGATTCCGCAGGAACGGCGGACAGATCGCTACCGGTTCTTGCGGGCTCTGGTATCCATCAGCGGTCGGCTCTACAGAAACGGCTTCGGTGATATTTCGGAACGGGTCGCTTATCTACCGGATGGATGTGACCCTTGACGGGCCCATGGACCCGCCGCCATCGACGAGAAAGGTCACCGGCATCATCTACGCGCTCGGATACGGGGCGCGATACAATGTGCCGCAAAACACCCTGAAGATCGACAGCGTGATATCAACGGCAGTAACCGCCAGCAACATATCTTTTGTGCAGGAAGAGATCAGCGGCGGCTCCGACTATGAAAGCAACGAAAAGTTTCTGGACCGCCTCGCTGACGCAACCCTAGCGGTGTCGGGACTCGGAACGCGGGCCAACATAGCGTCGGTACTGTCGCAGGTCAGCGGAATAGACAAGTATTTGGTCAAAGGCACCGCTGCGGATCGCAGGTTCAAGGCCAGCAGCGACATCTATATCAAGAGCGGGGTTCGAGAGGTGTGGACCTCGCGGCAAACGGTGGGCGACGATGGCCGCATCTTGGTCCCGTATCAACCCTCATCGATCATGCTGGTAAACAAAGTCGTCGGTGCTGTCTCGACCAAAATAGACCCATCCGAATACGAGATACAGACTGTGGTGGACGACTATGTGGGTTCGGTGCGTCAAGTCACCTATGCCGACTTTGCTGTTGCGATAGCAAATGCTACCTTGACGATAGGCGACACCGTAGATGTCAAACTTCTGGTGGTAACATCCTGTGTCGATGCGTATCGACAACTGGCTTACTACTACACCAAGTTCCACGAATATACCCGTGACATCAATGTGTATCAGACCACGGACCGTGCGGTGACAATAACGATGACGGCGCGGCTCAAGAGCATCATAGACCCCAACATTGCAATCGACATGATTCGTGCTGCGATCATCAACTTCATCAACAACATTCCGATAGAAGAAAAACTGGACTACACGGATGTCATCAATGCGGTGTACGGCATCTACTACGATATTGATGTTTTGGTTGACAGCGTAGATGCCATGACGATAACGACGACTGACAGCGACGGCGTTACCACGACCCTTGATGAACCGGGAACCATCTTTCTGGACGAAGGCGAAACTTGGGTCTGCGCGACTCCCTCCGTGATGGTGGTATAATGTTTCGAGGCATCATTTTTAGAACCGCAGCGTTTCGCGGCACAGGGGTCGGGCTGATGGGAACCGGTACGCTCAATGTCGAAGATTTCAAAAACTATCGTAGCCGATTCTTGCTCGTTGCGGATACCGGCGCAAATTTCATGCTGAACGGAGAGATGATAGACGGCTCCTTGGGCGTGCTGATAAAAACCGAGGGATACTATGAGGCGATGATAAATGGCCCCGATGGGCTGCTTCATGTCTCGCGGTTCTGCTACTGGCGCACCGCGATAGCGCAGATAGCCGTTGTGTCTGAAGCCACATCGGTGCTTGACCTCGATTACCGGCAGCAACGATCCAACAAGGGCTCGGACATGACGCTGTACCATGACCATCCTATCGCCGCATATATTTACGACACCGGCGAACCCGTGATTGGCGGCATAGTGGCGGATCGTGACTTTTACCGCACCGCAAACGAAGTCTCTGCGGTTCGCATCTTACCGGCGCGAAGCGTCTATATCCACGACGACCCGATAGTGTGGCAAACCGGATATCAGAAGCATATCGGATATCTTGTGCGTCCGTCCATAGCCAACGGCCACTATTACCGATGCATTGTCGCGGGAGTAACCGGCGCGGGGGAACCCACATGGCCCACGGTTCCGGGGGATACGGTAGCGGACGGCGGCGCGACATGGCAATGCATATCCGGTTCACGGGAACTCCACTATAGTCAGCGGATAACGACGGGATGAGATACTATATAGACGAAGACATTGGTATAGACACAAATTTGGGGACACGAGAACTTCCGTTTCTCACTCTACAGAAGGGAATCGTCAGTTGCGGAATCTCGGGTGACGATGAGATCGTGATGTCGGCCGATCTCTTCTCGACCCAAAACATTGATTTGTCCGTTGCGGTCGCGCCGACCATAAGGATAGTGGCAAATCGCGGAACGCGGTGTACCATCGACGAAATAGTTCCGGGAAGCACGCGGCTGATGATTCAGAACGGCGAGTGGTTCTTCGGGGTCCGGGCCAGTATCGGCGCGAACAGTTTTGATCCTGCGGAGCGTAGCCTCCTGTTTGACAACGCGACGGTTCATTTGGATCGAGAATGGCATACCCTTGCTCCCAGCGCACAATATGTGAAGCCACAGGTGTTCTATCACTGCAACATCATATTGAATTGCGCCGTGGACCGCCACCTGTTCCTGTGTTGCGAGATCGACATCAACGACGACTCTTACTGGTATCAGCAATCCGACTTCTTGTACTACCATAACCGCGTGATTCTACCCGAAGGCATGAGAGACTATCGCGTGCCTATATACGACAAGTTGGGATTTGCAACGCTGATGTCCGATGTGGAGCGCGATTCCTTTTATTCTCGCGGCTCCGAAAACAGAACCTCTTCGTTTCTGTACGGCACCGACGCTCTCTATGCACCGCTCGACTCCTTGAACGGCATCCAATTTAAGACGGGACCGGATGTTGCGGGGAAGGTAAACGACGAGTATGCCGACGACGACTGGCTGTTCGTGTTCGGCGACCTATCGGTGTTTCGAGACAGGATGAGCCTCGGCACTCGAATCGGAACCACGGTACAGAACCCGGCGATGATCTGGATGGCCGTGGTCGATAAACGATACGGCGACCTCGTGTATCCCACCACATCCACGGGCTGTTACTATCGTTGCATCGTGGGCGGCACCACCGATGCTACGGAGCCCGCTTTGTGGCCCACCGGCATCGGAGAAACGGTTACGGATGGAACCGTGACTTGGCTCTGCATCGGATCGGTGGCCGGTGACGAACCTATTGCGGAAACATACGATACGCCCAACATCATCGAACGGTATATGAAAAACATGTTCGATGATGCGTATATGCTGAACGAAAAACTTCTGTATCTACAGGGCATAATGAATAGCCGATACGGTGCGGAAGGATTTAGTTTCAACTATGAACGATACGGCATCGACATAAAAAGCGTTTTGGCTTTTAATGTTTGCGAGACATGGGATGTCGCGGGAAGCATGTTGGGCACCATGATGATGCTGGAGTGCGGGGACGCGCCGACCGGAATCTACGAATGCAATCGGCGACGCAACTTCCCGCTCGGGCGGTTGCCGCTTCACTACGATGTGGCGGCAGAAGAGATACAGACGCATCGGCGCGTTACCTCGTGGTGGTCCGGCGTGGCACGGCAAGAATGGCTTGCGGCAACAGACATTCGGATCGGCACGATCCTTTATGTTGAAGACCCGGGAACCGGTGCATGGTATGAATTTGAGTGTACCGGCGAAGGGACGACGGGAGCCCTCGCCCCCGCGTGGACCTACACGACACTCGACTATGTGGGAGACAACACCGTGACATGGCGTTGCTTCGGCCCCGCCGCGACCCCCAGTGCCTCGGCCACAGTCGATTACGAAGAGGACGGACTGAAAGAGGGGCTGCCGGTGGGCGGCGACACCTACAATTTCCGTGACCTATATGCGGCATACGATCATATCCATCATCGGTTCGACGACGACTACACCATGGCGGTGACGCGGCAGACCAACGAGGATGTGATCAGCACGGCCCTATATGGCGGAACTTGGCTCTACATGTGGTTCGACACCGAGACGGAACAGTACGGGCACAGCACAGACGCGACACTCAAGGTACTTTTTGATCAATATGTTCTGGACCTACGCCGGAAAAACAAAGTGCCTGCACTGTTGGCGCGATTCGAGAACGGCATTCCGCTTGTTTATGCGGCGCAAGTTTTTCTGCTGTGGGGCGGCGTGATAGGGTATGACCCGATCAATTACACATTGCCTACTCCGGTGCCCGAGACCTATGTGACATGGCCCAACAATGTCCTTTCCTATGCCACTTGGTCCAGAGGAGGCTTTGCTACGACTCAACTAAATTCTTATAGGACCGATACCATACTGACCAACATGTTCCGGCAAGTCTTCGCCGTCGATACATCCCTGTATCGTTGCGGATTCATCAAAGACTGGTTCGAGTACGCAAATAAGCCGGTGCTGGTGGGGCAAATATGCCGTCCCTTCAATGCCGTTTCGTTGAAGGAAAGACATTCTTTCATCTGTGTTACCGCCGGGACCGCTGGCAGCGTCCCGCCTGACTTCGGCACGGTGGCTCCCAATCCGGGCGAAACGGTATCGGAGTCCGTGGTGGCACCACTGACCCCCGCTGTCTGGATGAACTTGGGATACATGGCTTTTGATTGGCGGCAAATAGAGAATCCGTAGGAGGCGAGGATGGCAAAGTTACGATATGGCCCCGCAACGCTCCAACGCATACGCGCCGCAGTCGAGGCGGGAAAGACACGAGCGCAGATAGCGCGGGGGCTCAAGATAACGGTACGCGCCCTCTACGATCTGGCCAAGAAGCATCCCGAGATAGAGGAGGCGTTTGCGGCAAAACCTCCGGTGCCGGACAAATACAACTCGACGATCCCGCATCAAGTCCTGTACATGGTCGCGGTAGGAAACAAAACGATTGCGGAGATGGCGGCGGAACTCGGCATCAACGAAGAGACATGGTACGAGTGGTTGAAGAAACATCCTGATTTTGCAAAGGCTACGGAAAGCGGGACGCGAGCCGTGTTGGGCCGCGTCACCGAATCAATGATTGATCGCGCAACAAAGCAGACCACCGTGATCGAGAAGGATGTAAAGTACCAGATCAAAAAGAACCCCGACTTTGGGAAAGTTCCGGGAGCCGAAGAATATATCACGGTGCCATACGAAGAGATACGAAAACACAAGATTCATTTGCCGGACATGGTGGCCGGGAAATACCTGTTGGCCAACCGTGATCGCGAGAACTGGAACAACGACGACCCGAAGCCGCAGGAGCCACCGAAGAAAGAGCCGAGCGATCTCGAAAAGAAGTGGATCGAGATACTGAAGGAAAAGGATCCTCAAAGCAAACTGTTGCTGGACAAGATGCAACTGGAAAGGCCCGACATCTTCATGCGGTATCGCAGGACGCAAGACCCGACAGAACTGTTGCAATATATCAAAGAACTAGATGAGGGAGGCGCGACATGAGGCACAATTTTGTTATACCCGGATTCGCGAGTGCGGGCACCGCGTCTCTCAAAGTTTCCGGCCTCGGCGGAATCTATGCTGTGGTCGCGGACGAAACCGTGGCCCCGAAAGACGGCAACTGGTCATCGCTGACGCAGAGTCCCGCCAGCGTCCCGCTGGGCCAGCAATCGTATGTGGTCTTAAAAAGCGGGTCCGCCGCTATTCCCGCAACGGTGGGATATTCGTGGAGCGGCGTGTGGCAACGGGCCACCGTGTTGGCCAACCGCATCGTGCTGATACCGGTGCAATACGATTCGGAAACGCTGGCTCAGACTCTTTCGATCACCGATGGGGTCACCGATACCGACATTTCGGTGACGGCACGCGATGTGACCCGCACCGCCGGATCGTTTGCCATCGGCGCGGCGTGGAACAACTCCTTACACTCTCTGGGCGGCCAACTCGTCGCCATAGAGGGCACCGGCATGAACAGCGTGGCTCGTGTCGTGGATAGCGAGAGCAACGAACTCGACATCGTGAATGTTGACGACTCGTGGCTTATCGTTGAAATGGCTGCAATAGCCACGCCGGGAGCCATCACGCTTTCGTTCCTAAACAGTGGAGACACCGTTATCGGCACACAGTCTGTTACGGTCAGCGGCACAAATGAAATATCGGGGGAATCGTTTTATTGGTACAGTGGCGACATCGTTACGGCCATCATTGACAGCGACGACGAAACTGCGTTTATGGAATATGGCGGCGACACCTATGGACCATCGACGGGCGACGACAACCTCATTGCCGATCTCAACCTGAAACAAAACGCCTTCGTGCGCATTGTCCGGGACAAAAACGGAGCCGTGTTGCCGTACTGTGCCTACAGCGTGATGAGCATAAGCGGGATCACATTATTTACAGGAAGTGCGGACGAGAATGGAGTGATCTCGCTGACGCAATCCACTCTGCCCGAAAACTTTATCATCGAATACAACTCTTTCTCGGTTCCGGTACGGCGCGAATTCGTGGTGTTATGATGGAAGTCTTTGTTGATCGACAGAACTCGCGGATGCAGGTGCTATGCAAGGCACCGCTGACCGACTATACCACGCTGTCCGTTGTGTTGGCACGCGGCGATTACCGACGAGGCATCAGCCTGTATAGCGGCGTTCCGGGCCCCAACCTTTTGTTCCGATACAGTTTCAGCACCAACGACATCGCGGACATCTATTTGATCGGCACGAGGCCGAGCGGCGAGGAAGTGATAGTTGACACCAAGCCGTTGCGGGGCGGCACGACGAATCAAAGCCTGCTGTTACGGCAAGAAACGGTAAAGGTATTGGAGCAACGGAATCGGCGGCTCTCGTTGGCCGGTGAAGTCATTCTCTATTTGAGGCAAAGCGAAGAACCGTGTTCCTGCTACAACGAGGCGTTCGAGAACTCGAATCCAGGATGCACGGTCTGTGGTGGCACCGGAGTGGTGGCGAGCCATCTGGGCCTACGGAGTCGAGCCGTTATACCGGACGCAGAGACCGTGCGGTATCAGAAAGAGGCAGCGGGGACCATGAACCAGCGAGAATACACGAATTGTTTCGCTGGCCCATTCCCGTATTTACAAGACAATGATGTGTTGGAACGCGGGAGTGGCGAGAGGTACTTTATACAAAAGACAAGCGACCAGAGGCTCGGCAACGAACTGATCGGACAGGAATTCACGCTGGTGAGCATACAAGACTACTATCCGGTACGATTCACTATGGCAACACTATGAAAATATCAAAATTTTCGCAAGTATTTGAAAATACGGGGAAAGTTGACAAGCAAAGACGCTTTCGTAAAATATGTTTTGAGCATGGCTTATTAACATGATGTCAAGGAGAAAGGCATGATCACCAACCCGCTCACCAGAAAGGATTTCCTGAAACAGGTTATCCCGGCCGGTGCCAGTACCACCGACCTGTCCATCGAGTTCCCGGCTATGACGACCAGTCCCGTTTTCGACCTGACCAGTGGCCCGATAGCGGACTATGGCAAGGTTCTCTGCAAAGTGACCGGCACGATGCCCGCCAACTCGGTATTCAAGGCCGACTTCTACAACAAGGATCGGCTGCTCGGCACCACCACGACCGGTGCGCTCGGCGCGTACACCAACACCAACTTCACCTTCAGCCACACCCACGCGCTTATCAAGGCGGCTGACAAGGTGATCCTGACCCTCCAGTGCAAGCAGACCACGGCGGCGTACACCGTCGATGTGTTCTTCACGCTGGAAGGCATCACGAAGTACGATGAGCAACTTGCCAGTGTGTTCAGCGATGTCGATTTCCAGATCGGCGCGAGCGTTGCCGCCACCAACCCCATCGTTACCACGCTGACCTTTAAGGACAGCGAAGGCGCGGCGATTGCGGAGCGGGGCAATGCGTTCATCTACGCCTCGTCGGATGCCAACGGTGAAACCCCGGCCTCGCTGGGCACCGCGTTTTCGGCCACGGCGGGTACGCTGGTTCAGCAGCATACGGCTCTGCGGTCGTTCACCGCGATGACCACGGCTGCGGGTCTTCTCACCGTGACGATGACCCACAACATCGGCGCGACATTCTACCTGAATGTTTTCGCCAACGGCAAGAAGTGGACCAGCGGCGCGATCACTTGGACCTAATCCATAGGATAGGGTTCGGCTATTCTCGGGGGGAGGGCTTAGTCCCTCCCCCTTTTGACAGGTCTTTTTCATGGGAGGTCTGCTGTGATACCGGCGATAAGAATTGATCCTTCCGGCGCGTATGCGGCGGCAACACCGATTGTGGAAATAGACCTCGTTCCTGAGGTAAAAATAGACACCGGCTCTGGAGACCCAGTACATGGTTTAGACACAGCACTTAATCCATGGAAAGCGATCTACCTACAGGAAGGTATCAACAAGACGCAAGCGGTTACCGTGACTGGAAACAATACCGGCGCATATAGCATTATCGCCGGATATCCGTCCGAGACCCCTGCGGACAAAGAGGTCAGCATCGCATACGAATATGGCATCATTTTCTTCTGCAACGGGGTGGACACCCTCGACGATTCGTTTCAGATCGATTACACGCCTATCGGAACGGTAGTGGATACGCATCCCGCTTTGGACACATTGCGGGTCGGGCCGTTGGCAACATGCGAAGCCATCGGTGAGCATACCGAGTCGCAGGGATATGTGACCAAGGCATACGGCGAGGGATCTTCTGCCAGAGGATCCAGCGCCTCGGCGGCGGGACGGTATTCGGTTGCCGAGGGTTCGGCGCACACTGGATGGTCGCCGCAAGCATGCTCTATCGACGCGGCGGGCGTGGTAACAATCGCTGGCGTTGATGTCACGACTGAATTTTCCGCAAACGACTATGTGTTGGTATTCGCGATAGACGGAACACCGCTTACAGAGGTGGCGCGAATAGATGCAACAGAACCTTCTTTTGCCGTCGATACAACCTTTACGCTGACCGCAGCGTTATCGTATGGAGCCGTGACAAATGCGTACATAGTCGATGTCTATATGGGCAGATACGCTCGTGCGCACGGACACGGCACCACGCACGCGATAGGTGCGTATTCCAACGCGGGCGGCAAGGGAACACGGAGCATTGGCGAAGCATCGCTTGTTCATGGAGAAAGTTCGCAGGCTCTAGGCGAATGGTCTGCATCGCTCGGATACCTCAATGAATCGGTGGGGCAAAACTCTTCGACATTTGGGAAATCGTTGCGAGCCTACGGAACCAGATCGTCTTGTGTCGGAAACGGATGCTCCGCTGCGGGATCAGGCAGTATGTCGCAAGGAAATTCATGTAGGACCGGATATGCGGAACAATCGTGTTTAGCCGCATTGGTCGCTGGGACTACCTATGCGATTACTATCGCGGGCGATGTGACGGCGGAATTTACCAGTGGCGATACGGTTGTGTTTTTGCATCGTTCTGGAATTTATGTTGACGAAGGCGGAGGTGGTGCAATTATAACGGTGCCCGCGTTCGGTGGAGCCAACACCACATTCAATGTTACATTGGCGGCAACCTTAAAAAACCTAACCGGCGTTATCGTGAGTGTCAGCAAAGGCACTTATGCCCACGCCGAAGGCGATGGTACAAATGCGATAGGGCAAGCAGCACATTCGGAAGGCGATGGAGGTACTGCGCTTGGCAACGCATCTCATGTGGAGGGAAGCAACGGCTCTGCGACCGGAGCATATAGCCATTGCGAAGGAGATTCTGGAACTGCGTCCGGTACGGCAAGCCACGCGGAAGGATTTACTTGCCGATCAATTGGAAACTATTCTCATGCGGAAGGAGATAGGTCTGATGCCTATGGCCGCGCATCTCACGCGGAAGGAGACAGCGATGCATACGGCGACTATTCGCACTCGGAGGGACACGCAGATAGTTTTGGAGAAAACGCACACGCGGAAGGTGTGGCCACAGCATACGGAGACGAGGCACACGGAGAAGGAGGAGGAGCCGCTTATCACGAAAAATCTCACTCTGAAGGGTCGGATACTCTCGCCGGTGGCTTTGCTTCACACGCCGAGGGAGAGGGTTCTCAGACATGCTACAGCCCCGACTCTTGTACCGTTGGTGCCGGTCCGGGGTTTACGGTAACTATAGCGGGTGACGCAACGGGGAGATTTAACAACGGAGACACCGTTCTGTTGTTTAACATAACGGGCGGAACCGCTATGTTGCCGCACCAAGACACTATTGCAAGCGCACCGGTATTCGGCGGCGCAAACACCACTTTTGACCTTACCATAGGAATTGGCGACAACACAAACTGTTCCATCGTTGATCTTGAATACGGGTCTTATGCTCACTCGGAGGGAGATGCCACAAAAGCACTCGGCACCGCCTCGCACGCAGAGGGACATCAGACCACCGCAAGCGGAGACTACTCTCACAGCGAAGGGTCCGGCACAACGGCTTCGGGCAACAATGCTCATTCGGAGGGCCAAGACACTACTGCGTCCGGCGTTGCCGCTCATGCCGAAGGAGATGGCTGCAACGCATCTGGAGCGATTGGTCACGCGGAGGGAGAATACACAACCGCATCGGGATTGGCAAGTCACTCCGAGGGATCAAACACAACTACAAACTCAAAACCACACGCTCATGCCGAAGGCGCATATTCCAAAAATAACTGGCAGGGTTCTCATGCCTCTGCCGAAGGCATTTTCGGAGCAACCGGCGATGCTCAATACGAACGAATTGTCATTCGGGTAGCGACAGCCGACGCTACTCCGACCAAGATGAGAATAAATGCGACTGAAGAAATGATCCTGCCCGCCAGCAGCCTTTTCCGGTTCACCGCAGAGATCGTTATGGTCAATACGGCGAATGGCTTAGGTGGTGCATACCGGGTCACCGGTCTTGTCGGAAGAGTAGGGGCCGCCGCCGCGAATCTTCCCACTCCGGCAACAGTAACAACAGAATACGAAGATGTTTCTCTTGCCGCATGTGACATAACGGTGTCGGTGAGTGGGAACAACTTGGAAATAGTGGCGACAGGAATCGCGGCCACCACAATACGATGGGTCGGCAGCGTACACTTTACTGAAGTGGTCTACGCTTGATGGAAAACGCCGAAGCCAGAGAGTTGACCCGCGCCATCGAGGCGTTAAACAACAATATCGGAAACCTTACACGCGACCTACAGGGGTTTGCCACCAACACCATCGCGCAGAATCCGGTCGCGGCAGGTCAGGCATCGGGTCGAATCGCAGAAGAGTCGGCACTTCAGTTAGAGTTTGCAAGATCAATAAAGTCGGTTGCCGAAGAGGCCAAGAAAGAAGTGGCGACACAAAAAGACAATAGCCAAGAACTTTCTAAATTGCTTCGGCAGTATCGACAGGTCAATGAAAGTATCGAAAACGAACTTCGGCTACGCAAAGAAGGGCTAAAACTGAACGAAGAGCAGTTGAAGAAAGAGCGCGAGATATTGACGGCGCAGTACGCAAACGAACAGGCAGAGACTCGCGCTCGGATAAAAAGCCTCGGGTACGAAGTGCCGGAACAAAGCGGCGACAAGGGGATACTGTCTCAACTCAAAGATCATTTTCTGAAAAGCGATATGTCCATGAAGGGCCTCGCGCTGAGCGGCGGCATCATGGCTATCAGCATGGCTCTGGATGCCGTGAAGGCTCTGTGGGGCGGCATCAAAGAAGAAGCGATGAACATGAATAAGAATTTGAGGCAGAACCAGCAGACTGCGTTGTCGGCGCAAGGCGGCATCGGCACCGGCGACTTCCAGACACAGCAGTTGCGGCTCGCGCAGAACATGGCGGAAACCGACCGCTTCTTTATCGCGGCCGGAGTCTCGGCGGAACAATTCTCGGAGGCCATGATCGTAAATGCTCGTAGGCTCGGCGAATCATTGTCCGATGCCGGGACTATGCGAGAAAGCGTGGCCGAAATGACGGTTCATGCCCGAGCCGCAGGAGTCGCGCTGCGCGAGTATCAGGACACCGTGGCAGACCTGACCCGCACCAACCAGATGGATATTTCACAAAAAGATCGGGCGATGCAAATCGCGGATCGCATCTATGCGACCGAGCGCGAAATGAACCTTGAGAAAGGATACCTGATCAACAACATCAAGAGCACCTACCAGAGTCTCGCCACGATGGGCTACAGCATCGAAAATGTGGTGGGCCTCAACATCCGGTTCGCCGAGGCGATAAAGGCCGGTAGAATGAGCCTCAGCGACATCATAGACTATGCGAAGGGCATGAAAGATGCGACGGAGGGACAACGGTTGTTCTTTGGACGCGCCGTGCAGCAATATGGAAGCGCACGGGGGCAAGATGTTGAGTCGGCGGTACGCGAACTGTCGGGCGGCGATCCGGTGCAGTATTCGTACCTGATGCAGAAACTTATAGAGGGTGCGCCTGATGCTCGACTCACACAGGCGACGGGGCTCACCGACAAGACCGCTGCCGCATTTATGCGTGATGAGGCGGGGCGTGTTGCCAGCGCAATGTATATGGCTCGTGGCGGCACCGCGTATGGAGCCGAAGCGTGGTCCGAGAGGTTTAGGGGGCTGTTCGGCATGGCGACTCCGCAGGGAGCCTTTGCGCGGGGCCAAATACTTGACGCGGCCGGGAAGCCGTTGCCTACCGGCACAGCGGCTCCGACCGATGCGCAGTTGAGGGAACTCCAGACATCTACCTCAAAACTGACCACGGTAGACGAGAAACTTGGGGTCATAAAAGACACCTTCATCAATTATGTTGCAGAAAAGATGTATGGGGTTGGGTCGGCACAAAGCCAGATGCAAAAGGCCATATCTTCTGGCGACTTTGAATCGCTTGCAAAAATATATGGTAAAGAATTGGCGGCTGGGACCAGCGCACAGAACCTACAGTCTATAGCAACCGACATGTTGTCAAGCGGGGATGTTGACAAACTCTCGAAAAGCGCGGGGAAAATGGGCATCACCATAAATGTAGACGGCGGCGATGTCGAAAAAATAAGAAGAATTCTTTCAGACGAATTGCAGAGAGCGGGCATTCTCTTCAAGGAAGAATACACGGCAAATTTTGAAAAATACAGAGGACTGTCAAAGGCGAACCAATACGGCAATGTGGTGACTCCGGGATACAAAAAATGAAAAAAATCAATCCTCGCAACGCGGTCGAAATCGCGACTGCCAACCCGAATCCTGCCGAACTTGTCGAGGCGCGATTTATCAAGGGGAGAAATCTTACCTTTTACATCAACCCGGAATCCATGCAGGTGGGTCAGCAAAACCTCTCTAAACTGGAACGGACACAAAACGGATATGTAAAGATCGGTTTTGGGCGAGGACTGATAACGCTGAACTTTGCCGGGAAAATGCCCATATTCTTTGAAGGGTTCGGAGACAAGACCGAAACCTACGATGCGGCACAGTTCGATGTCGAAAACTTCTCCGCGTTGCAGGAAAGCCCCGGATGGGTATGGTTTTCCGAATTCAGCGATTTTGTGCGTAACAACGCCAAATATCCCTTCTACATCGGCTTCTATGGCATCGTGGCGCAAATATCAAGTGGCAACATTTATCCGGTCCTGAAAGGCGATCTCACGCCTCCCGCGTATTCACAGGACGCAAACAACCCGTACATGCTCAACTATAACTTCAGTTTCAACGGAGTATTGGTTGACGAGCAGATAAATAGGCTCAAATCCATGGCGCGGTCACAAGACAACAAAAATCTGGCGGAAGTGGACCGAATCTTGGGCAACCCCGATCCGTTCGCGATATGATCAGCGGCGAGTAAACACCGATTTTGGCATCTTCTTTTCCCCGCTCGCAACGGTGGCTTGACGCGGAGCCTTCTGCCCCGTACCGCTAAGCACCGCCTTGGGCATCTGCATGTGAGACAGGCCCCGTTGCTCCTGCTGGTTATAGTGGAGCCATCCTGCCAGAGCCATAGCGAAAGGTTTCGTGTCGTAGTTGCTTTCCGTGATCTCGTAGAGTTCGCGAACAAGACGAGGCTCGTTGCAGAATCGGAGAGTGCCGGTTCGTATCGCCTGAATCATCACCTCAAGATGCTGGAAGGTGATGGAGCGAACGGCCCGGACATGTTTCTGCCGACTCTTTTCAGACACCGCCGCGTCCGCGCTGATATGCTTCATATTGGTTCGACGCACCGCATCGATCACGGTCCACGGCGCGGTGGGAGCCGAGGCAACAAATCCGCAACGCATCCCCCGCAGGTTCGCCATCACGACCGGCACCATGTCGGGGTCCGTCGCCTCGAACACATCGATGAAATCAACGATGAAGATAGACACCTGCCGATACCCGATGACCAGCAATACATCGTCCCCTACCGCGTCAATATACGCGGAGCGATTGTGGAGAGGCGGCATCTTGTTGGGAAACGACCACACGAACTCATAGTCGTCAGTGATGGTGCATATCGGCATTTCCTTGTCGCCTACCACGACGATACTATTTACATCCGGGACACCCTCTATGGCCCGTTGCATATCATCGGACGGTATCAGAAGGCCCGTCATGTTCAGGGTGCAATTATAGATGGAGCACGCCGCTGCGTCAGCAATGTCTTTAGATCCGATCTCGCCTGACGGAAACTTCGAGGGGTGATCATACTTGTCTCCCATGTCTTCGAGGTAGCGCATCTCCTTCTCGTACTGCGGATGCGGCGGGTAATCGATCATGTTTTGAAGATGCAGACCTATCAGCGTATCGTATGGGCCCTTGCTCTTGTCGGCCGACAGCATTCCCGCGTTTATGCCCAACGCATTTAGCCGCTGTATCAACGCCACGCTTTGCCAGCCGTCAAAGGTCGCTTGTCCGATACGGAACCCGCGTTGCACCAGCGAAAGTAGAATGTTTTCCGGCAAATTGAAGTCAAGCGGCTTCTGCGGCGATGTGAATATGTTGCCGTATAGATCGATGGTGTACCGGCCCGTTGTGTGATTGTAGTGCGCCAGTGCCAGCCCCACATTGTCGCCGGTCAACGCAAGATCGGCGTGAAAGTAGTAGATCGCTCTCGGGTCAAGCGGAAGGTTTGCAAAGTCGATGGTGTTGCGTTGCTCGTCCCACGGGTTTGCCCGGTTCAGATTGGCATTCTGCGCAATGATGTCGGGGTCAGGCATGGCTCCGCTCGCGGCATCCGGCGGTTCACAGCCGAAGTCACGCTTCGCCTTCACATCGTTTTCACTCTTGATATATTTGTCGCGCTTCTCGCCGGTCATCACCCATGTCGGTGCGACAATGCTGATCTCGTATCCGTCAATACCCGATTCCTTCGATTTCTTGTAGTAGCATCGGGGCCGCTCGTCCGGCAACTTCTCTTCCTCAAGAATGAGGTGGCAGTCGTCGAGGCTGATCTCCTGCCCATCGATCTGGTCCGCCATGACGCGGCTGGTCAGAAACGATGACTTGGCCAGTGGCGTTGAGATCAGCAGCAGAAGTCCATGTTGCTTAAAACGAGAGAAGATTGCCTTTCTGATACCGCCAAAGAGTTCTTCGGTATAGGTGGTCTCCTGTTCAATAGCGGTTTTACGCCGAAACTTCGTTTCCCGCTCGATATGGTCCGCCTCATCAATGGTCCCCGCGAAGACGCTGTAGCCGAAAAAGGAAGCCGCTTTCGAGTGACCGGCAATAAACAGGAGGTTTTTCTGCGGGAACTCTATTTCGGCGCGTGCCTCGCGGTACGGTTCCGGTACTATGTTGGGATCCGTTCCGACCATATACTTCGACTCGTTGTACCGTTCCGCGATCTCGTCGCGACGCACGATGAGTTTTTTATTGAGGTTTTGAAAACTCTTAACGCGGCTCACCCAAGTCTTCGAGTTCTTGAAGATAACATTGAGGGCCTGTCCCGCGTTGACACTGAGGTTCATTATAGCAACGGATGTTCCCGATGACAGCCCGAACTTTTGTTGCGGATTCACAAATGACACGAATTCGTCGATCTTGTAGGCCAGAATCAAAGAGACGAGATACGACTTCCCGCCGCCGGATCCCACCAGCATTTTAACCACATTGATGTCCGGGTTCTCGGTAATCACCTTCAGAATCTTGAGAACATTGGGATACACATCGGACCTCGAAAGACCCAAGAAACGCTCCTTGTCGAAAAGAAACCTTTCTATATCCGGATGTTCGCGGTCATATATCCCATCGCACAGAACCTTTGACATCGCATCAAAATCTTGGGGGGAGAGGGCCTGTGTCAGCAAGATGTCGGTTATGTCGCGTAACCGGCTGTCGCGGATAATGAGGGGCGGCGGCTTTATGATTTGAACCATGGACGAATCACCACCGTGTACAGTTTGTATGCGGCCACAAAGCGGAATCGACGCAACAGTTTTACGAACCGCACCTGTGCGCCGAGCAGAGACACCTTTGTGTGCATGCTCACCGGCAACGCATCGATCTCTTCCGCGCTATGTAGTATGCCCCAAAACCGTCTGCGATACGGAGTGGCAACCGGTAGGTCGTGACGCGGCACAACCTTTTCCCACGACCGGTTTTTTTCGTCCGCGCCGTTCTCGTCGCCTAAAAAATACTGGCGCACCACCGAGCATTTTGCGACCGCAGTTTCGATGTCAAGTATGTCTTGGGGCACCGTCCTCGGGTCGCATTTTTCGGTGGCTTTCCCCAGCACGATATGGAGTCGCACCAGTTTGTCGGAAAGGTCCGGCGTTATTTGAAATTCCGGTTTTGATATATCGGTCATAAATCCCTCTGTGTCAAAAAATGGTGGAGATGCCGGGAGTCGAACCCGGGTCGATCCTGTTTCGTCGGGCCACCGATACAATTATTCCCGTTACGGTACAGCAAGAGCATTCAACGGGCAGAACTTTCCTGCTGGTCTTGGTGATTCATGTTTCGGATCACAAAGGTTCGCCAAGAGACCCTTGTGGCCTATCCTGTTGTTCCGCAGCGGCAAGACAGGAAACCGCGCCGCTGAGGTGGTTTGAAGGCTGTTGTCAGTCGATCACGCCATACAGGGGTTAGCCTGCGGAACAAACGCATCGACAAGGTTGGCAAACAGGTTCTTCAGGAAAGCATAGGCTTTCGCATTTCTTTGGTGCCGCAGTTTTACGAGGCCAGCGGCGACCTCGAATTGCGGTGACAAAACTACGCAAAACCTCGAAACCACTCATCCCCACTTCTCGGTTGTGAAAGAACAAGGGGCCGCCCCAACCACTACAAGACGGCCCCGGACCACAAGAAATCCGAACAACGAACAATCGTATTTTGCGAAAAGAAAAGCAAAAGGCAAGTTTTTAGGATCGGGCCGCTGCCAGACGATCTCGCTTTTCGTCTCTGACCGGAGATTTGTCCTCGTCCCGCGTCCCCAGTACCTTCTTGATGCGATTCGCCTCCTCAGGCGACACGGCGGTCTCCGAAACAATGGTTCCATCGCTGGCGCGGACCCTATAATAAATCTTTTTGTCCCGCGCAAAGATGCTGTGCCGTACCCCCCGCTCGCCCACGCTGCCGAATATATACATGATCTTTTCACTCGTCATCGCCATTCTCCTTTTTCTGTTCGATCAGTTCCTTTTTCTCCTCCTCGGAAAGAGGCTTGCCCTCGACAAGAAACACGGATCCGCCCAGATGCGGCACCGATGAAACGCGCTCCATCCATATCTGGAAATCGTTCTCTTTGGCCCATGCCCTGACCTTTCGCATCGACTCGGGATCGAAAGCGTTGCCGTTCCGCACCACGAGAACGCGGAGTTTCGGGTCGAGGCCCTGCGCGATGCCCAGAGCAACCTTCAACTTCTCGGACTCGCAGAGTTGGCTCCAATGCTTCTCCTTGAAATATATCTCGCCATCGTCAACCGAGAGGTGCGGGATCGGGTACTTCCCAGCCGCGAGTACCGCCTTCTTTTCGTCCACCACCGATTGCAGCGACTTCTCGGTACGGGTCAGCGTAGCGTTTTGGTCCGCCCATGCTTTCTTCGCAGCCTGATACTCCGTGTGCTTGGTGTAGGCGGTGCGCTTCTCGTCCACACCGTTGATCTCCGCTGCGATAGTCTCGGCTTCCTTGCGTAGCGGCACCTCGTTGCTGTTGACGAGATGCTTGCCGAGTTCCGCGCTTTTCTTGTCGGCAATATCGCGCCGCTTTCTTGCCTCAGCGATAAGACCTTCAAGCCGCTTTATCTCGGCATCCTCGGCAACGATCTTCTCGTCCTCTCTTTTCTTCTCGTCAGCGATCCGCCCGATAGCGGCGAGGCTATCCGATATCTCTTTTTGCCGCTTCGCCAGATCGGCGGTGCTCGGCGGCTCCGCAACCGGGACCGCGTGGGCCTGTAGCGTGTTCATGCCGGTTTCGAGCCGCGCCAAATCTTTCTTCTCGTCGCGCCGCGTCTCAAACAGCGTCTTGTACCGCTCATCCAGTTCGGCCACCTTTCCCGCGTCGATACCGGCTATTTCCATAAGGGTCGAGAGCCGTTCCTTTGGGTCCATGTCGATGATGCTGGCGATGTCGAGCGCGATGGGCCGCTTCTTCACCTTGCCGGTAATATCGGTAATGAACTCGGTTGCCGACATCTCGGCCTTTTTCCCGTCGCTGACACGCCGCACCTCGATGGTCGGGGGCTTCCCCTTCTTGATGGTGCGCCGAATCGTGTAGTCGCCAAGGTTGACGATGCTCTGGGCCGTTTCCTCGCCGTCACGCACGATCTTGTCGTCAGTATCCGACTTGAACGCGGATTCCAGCATTTGAAGAACCGTCGTCTTGCCCTGCCCGTTCGGCCCCTCTATGACAACAACATCGTCACGAGGCGTGATATCGACCACCTCGATGGTGCGGGCATTGGTGATCATCAGCGATAAGATGCGGTAGCGTTTATTTTCCATCCTTATTCTCCTTGGTGTTAGGTTCTTCGATCTTTTCGAGTCTCTGAAAAGCGTATTCCGCCAGTTTTTGCCGCTCCATCATGGCAACGGGGCTTTCCTCGGGGTATTTCAGAAACTCGGCGACCATAGGAATATCCAGCATCGCTTTTATGTCGCGCAGCAACGGGACCAATGCTTGGTTGGAAACATAATCTATCGCCTCGGCCCTTTCCTGTCTGGGAACAAAAGGTCTTTCGCTATTCCAAAACTCCCCCATCCGGAGTATCTGCATAATGGCCGAAAAGTATTTGGGTATTCTGGCGCAAATGATCAGCGCGATCATGGCGCGTTGCGTGCGGGTTATCATCGTCCGTCTCCCACCGTGAATACCACGATGTTGACACCCGATTTCTCCGCGTTGGCCACCACATGTTTCTCGAACTCGTCACGGCTCATCGGCATCACCGCTTCGATAATGTTGGTGTGCTTGTTCGCCTCCAGATGCTTGATCGCCTTCTCGTGTCGCTTCTCGTGATAGACCATAAACAGCACCTTGCCGTCCCCCGAGATCACCACGGAATCGAACATGGCGAACACTGCCTTCTTTTCCGCCACGAGGCGTTCCACCACCTTCTTGCCCTGCTCTATCGCCATGGGCAGACGGCCACGGCCCTCCGGCTTCTCGTCCTTTTCCTTCCGGGCCTTGTCGAGTTCGGTCCGCTGCCGCTCCACATCGCCGCCGCTTTTCTTGACGATTTTGCGGGCCTCGTTGACACCGATCTTCTTCGCCCGAAGTTGTTCCTTCACCGCCGGAGCCGCTTGAATCAGTTCGAGGCGACGAGTCACAAAGACCTCGCTGCGTCCGATACGCTCCCCGATCTCTCGGGCCGAGAGCCCCCATGCCTTGAAGCGACGAAACGCTTCGGCCTCTTCGATAGGCTCCAGACGCTTCCCGTCGTTGGCGATAAAGGTGTAGAACAGGGCCTCGATGTCGTTGATGTTCTTGTCCAGAAACAGAGCGGGAACGCTGACGATATTGTTCCCCGCCCCGATGGCTTTCATCGTGGCGCGAAGCCTCCGCTCACCATCGACCAGAACGATACCGTCTCCGGCCTTGCGTACCAGCAGCGGCTCGATCACGCCGTTCTGCACGATACTGTTCATCAACTCTTCTTCTCCGGTGAAATCGGTACGCGGGTTCCATCCGCCGATGACCCGTATCTCGCGGGGATCGACGCGATAGATGTTTCCTCTACCCAAAATGCCTTTTCCTTCGATTGCCATGACAAATTTCCTCCAAGACACCCCACCGTGGGGCGCAATACGAGTATTAACTATTGCGAAGAATTTGTCAAGAAAAGTTTTAAGAAAGTTTCAGACGCAGTGCCGTTGGATGAAATCTAGGTTCTTCCCGTCGCAGTAGGTGCGCAACGATTCCTTCATAAAGATCGGGATGTTCTTTGACTCGGCATAGGCCACGATGTCGCGTATCCATTCGGTGCGGGGGATCACCTTGCCCCTACGGTTCCCGGTCTCGGCACCCACTATGATCCACCGAAGGTTGGGGAACAGGTGCAGCACCTTCGGCGCGCCATCGCCAAGTAGCGGCTCAATGCTGACGAACTGGACAAAGGCAAGTGGTGCGGTGCCACGGTTATAGGAAAAATCGCTCCCGTTGACTCCGGTGATCGTCATGCCGCGCAGGATGTTCTTCATGCCGAACGGCGAGAAGTTATCCTGATACACCTGCGGACGCTTGGTGAGGAACAGATAGTATCGGTCCGGGTCATTGGCGATACGATTCGCCACCGCGTCGATCCACTCGGGCCTCCAATCCGCGATATCGCTCATGCTGTTGACGAAGATGCGGAAAGTCTTTTTGGGAAACTTTCGGTGAAGGTTGGACTCTAAGAAAACGGGGAGAAATCGGCGTAGGTTATTGGCCAACAGAGTCTCGAAAATCGAACCCGGCGGCAAACCCCGATACTTAGCCTCCTTTGCCGCGATAGGCGCGGCGAAGCGGCGAGCGATGCTGTGACCGTAGCAGTAGGGGCAGGCATGGGTGCAGCCCCACACCGCGCCCAGCGTTTCGTCACACCAATCGATCTTGGTCGGCATTATTTTTCTCCCGCTCGTCGCGACCATCCGTATCCCCAGAGAAAAATCCCGACACCTAAAGCAACCATCGAATCGTGCCGCCACAACAATACGAAGCCCGCGACTTGCAACGCAACCCCAAGCGCAAACATGATGCACCGAAAAATCAGCCTGTTTCTCATCTTTTTTAGTTCGTCCATCAGTTTTTCTCCTTTGTCTTAAAACAGTTGGCATACAGGCTGATCGGCAACAGATACTCGGTATCGTCAAAACGCATCTGTAGCGCATCGTCAGCCACCCTTATCAATACTCCGATATCGCCCTTGCGGATTTCAAAATAATGGGTTGGTACTTCGTTATCTCGATGTTGCGACCCCCAAGGAAATCCATGCCCCGCTTCAAAACGCGCCGGTTCCTCGCGCACAAAAACATACCTCTCGCCCACGATGAACCCGGATGGCGGCACCGGCTTCTCGTCTACCATGTGCCAATGCCCGCCTTCGTTCGCAAACTCACACTCGGTGTCCGCACAGTCCACGCGATATCCGGCCTCGCATTGTTCCGTCATGCAGTTACACGGGGCAAGGTCGTCGCGGAGACAGGCGCACTCACCGGCCTCATTGAACAGCCCGTCGTAGCCCTCGCGCTCCAGATGTTGGCGGACGATTTCTTTTACGGTTCGCATGGCACCTCCCAACATATCAGTCTGCCGTATTTCGTGAACCCAGTATCATAAACTCCGGGCCTGTCCCCTCTCGCCTCTCCAACGATATTGGTAAACTCCATCTCATAGTAGACAATTCCTTCCGGCGGCGCATACGAAGGATTGTTATACACTACTTCGATCTTGATTGACGACACTATATCAAACACCTCGGCATACTTGAGGCTTTGATGAAACGCATACTCCAGAGAACCAAAGTCTTTCTCAAATGTCGCATTATACAGCCGTACATATCCGACAAGAAGTTCGAGCGGTTTCTCCTCAAGTTTGTCGAATCGAATGCCGCCGCAGTGGGGAGAGCGATCAAAGGCGCGTTCGTGGCGACGAAGGAAATCTACAACAACCTTCTTAGCGGTGTCTTTTTCTCTTACCGTTGCGGTCATGTCTTTTTCCTCCGTGCTTTTGCGTCTAGCCCCGCCTTCAACAAGGCTGTTTGCGTTATCGACGACATCACATCGGTATGCCCCGTAAGTTCAAGCAACTTCTTCTTGCCTATGATGGCTCCGGCGCACAGGTCCATGACTTGAGACAAGGCCATCCGCATCTCGCGTATATGTTCCTTGAGACTCACATTTTCTTCCATCAACTCCGTTTTGGTACGAAACTCTTTATTGTGACGAGCCATACCTGTTTCCTCTTCGCGATCTACAACCACCTTGTTTTGTGAGGAACCGGCTTGCGCAGCCCCTTTGACCCAGCATCCCGCGCATTCGCGCAGAGTTTGCAAAGTCCCCGATCTCCCCTATGCCCACGGAATATGGACAGCGATTCCCCATCGCTCCGGTTCCAGCCGTACATGCAGAGCGGCCAGTAGTTCCCGCGTTTGTCCACATAGTACAGGTGGCTGCGTCCCTTCTCTTCGCCCGGATTACGCCCTATGGCTTCGCAATACGGAGTTTGCGGAGTTCCTATAAGCATTGTCATGGCTTTGCCTCATCGTGGATGGTTCCGACGATCTCCGCCTGTTCTCGTCCCGCGTGATGGATGTAGTGGATACCCATCACATACTCACCTTTCTCAAACTGGACGCGGCCCGTCTCGTCATCCCGTATCTCGTCAACAGCGGCGAGACAGAATGCTCCCTCGATGAACGCAATCATCATTCGCCTCGGGTGATTATTCTCCTTGTCCACAATGTCGCCTTCGTAGAGGTCTCGGCCCCGCAGCGTTTCGCCACTGAACTCGCCGACCGTTTCGGAATCTACCGCAAAGCCGGAACAACGAAGATCGCTATTGTTGAAATTGTATTCGGTCCAATCCTGAATTATGAAGCATCCTCTGTCGTCCTTCAAAAGATATCCATGAACCCATTCTCTGGTATCAATCCGCTTGCCCCGATACAGCCCCATCTTTCTCATACCTTTTCCTCCTCTACATACTCCGGCAACAGTGTCGCCAGTGCTGCTTCGGTCTCGGCAAGCCATCCCTCGTACTTTTTTATCTCTTCTCTTTTCTCGGCGACGCGCTCGGTAAAGTTTTCTTTCCGCGCCCGAAGATTCCGCACGCCACAGGCCACCGCCTCGGCTCTGGTGCGGAACCCGTTGTTCTCGTATATCTGAGTCCCGTCATGCGCCACCGCAGGCCACTCGAAAGAATCCGGCTCGGTCTGCCGCTCCACCACAGTGAGGGTGTCCGAGTCCCAGAACCAGATCGGCACCGGATGCTCCAGTACATCGTTGTCGTCCATGATCGACCGCATCTCTCCCGACGCGATAAGAGCAGCAAGGGTATCCCATATCTGGCCCAACTCTTCCTTGTCCTTCAAGGATTTGCGCCCCTCGTGCCAAGTGTCGAGCGCGTAGGTGATCTTCATGGTGTTCTTGTCAACGGCGATCAGATTGTGGCATAGCGGCGATCCGACACAGATGTACTTGCCGTGATCTGCTACAATATATCGTGTGTCATTGAGCAGTTTTTTGAGATAGCGTGCTTTCATAGCGGCACTCCATGAATGTTCCCGATCACCACGGCCCTGCACTCATCCACCCATCGCTGAGACAGGGGTTGCCATGGGTCCAGCAAATCCTTCTCAATGTCTTCTTGATTCGCCATCATAAACGCGGCACGATCCGGCACGAACCGGACAACCTTGACGATCCGATAGGATGCTGTGGTGGGCTGAATCAGATCGCCGTCAAATATCTTGCGCCGCTCGACCGATGTGTCAACCACGCCGGTGAACAGTTCAAGGACGGTGGACGGCGACATCAACTCTTGGGCATATCCCCTGTGCGTTAAAACCCGCATGTCCCCGTTGCGCCAGTCAATACAACCAACATCGTAGTACCGTTTTTCTTCCGGCCACCATGCTCTAAATAGCGGAATCATAGCACCCCCACCAACGGCTCGATCAGTTCCTGCGGCTCGAAGCACTTGCTGTGGATAAGGTCGGCCGCGTGCATGAAGGCGACGGCGGGGAACCGCGAACACACATTGTAGAAGTCGTTGATGTCGGTGGTCGTGCTCGGCCCCATGTGCCAAAACAGAAGCATCTTCTCCTGATCGGTGAGACGGATAAACCGACTCGCGATCTCTATGCTCTTCGCGCCGTGACCCAACGGAAGGGCTTCGGGTATCCACTCGTATCCCGGATACTTCTCCCATCTGTCGTTCTTGTCCTTACGGAACCGCTCCTTTTGCTCGTAACAGCCGATCTTGCACAGGTCGTGGAGCAGACCCGCCACCAGCGATGTTTCCAGCGATATCTCGAATATCGGGTTTTCCTTCACAAACCGGTTAAAGGTATGCGCCACCCCGAGGCTGTGGATCAGAAGTCCCGCATCGTGCGCCGAATGATACCGGGTCGAAGCGGGGTCGCGGTAAAACGATGTGGTGTTGAGCCACGCCACCAGATCGGCCATGCCCTCGCGCTTCCACGACAGCAGGTGCGCCTCGAACAGATCCTTTTCTTCCGCGACATAGGCTCGGAACATTTCGGTCAGTTCCTTGCCGCGATACTGTGTCGTCATACGCTGAACCTTTGAATGGGCCATCGAGACTCCTCCTATAGAATGTTTCGGTAGTTTTTAAGCATATCGTATTTCCCGTGACTTGTCGGTTCTATTGCCACGGTCAATTCTCCATCGGACCAACAAGGGTAAACGCGGCCTCTGATATCGTAGTAGTTCCCGTCTATCTTGAGGTAGACATGGCTATGGTTCTCCATCAAGGTGCCACCGTAAACAGCCTGTAGCATCTTGGCGAACCAAAAGCATGACCCGTTCATATAGACATGCTCGGCTCCGACAAACGAATCACGGACAAGCAGAATGAATTGTTCAATGGGCACCATCTATTCCTCCAATGCACAGTGTTGTCGCAATGATGTTTTCACCCGAGGATCGCCGCTCAAAATCATTTTTGACATCATTTTCTCGGCGGCAACATCTATGGTAGAGCCAAGAGCGTCACATCCGCAATGATTAAGAATGTCAGTCACCTCTTGACGACACTTCTTATATATTTCAGATATCATCATATCTATGCAACGCTGAAATGTCCTTATATGATCCGGCGGAATATACTGCTGGCATAGTTTGTAAAAACAAGATTTGTCCAAAACAAAAAACACACCACGAGCGTTTTTAAGCGGAATAATCGCGGCACAGTCGATCTCGCGGCCCATTGAATCGATCAGAAACGGCAGTATGGCGCGGCCGAACGGCCAATACGGGAATAGTTCTTCGTAGCGGCTCATCTCGCCCTCGCAGAATCTTGGTGCCTCATAATCGGCGTGACTCGCCAGTAAAACGGGTCCATGTTGAAAAGCATCTTATAGTCATCTTTCCATCCGGTAGTAGGCCACATCAGACCCGTGATAGAATACCAACGCAAAGGCAGCGTCCCTATTTCTGGGTCGATTCCCACCTTTGCCTCCTGATCACACCTCGAAAGCCGGATAAAAAACCACTGAAACAAAACGACATTGAAAAACTTTAGCCACGAGAACGGTTTTTTCATAATAGCCTCCGCTAAAAAGGCGACAACCACTCTTCGATGCGCCGCACCGGGAAGTGTATCTTGCGGGCCTGATGGCCCTTATCGGTAAAAAAGAATCGTTGCGGCACAAAGGTCGCCTTGAACAGACACGGCCCCTTCGCGGTATAGGGAACGATACGGTTGATATAGTCGCCGTGCTGTTCCCACACGATGCCGCGCTTCACCTCAAACGCTTCCGCCTTTGAATGACCGCGAACAAAGCCGCCCTTTATGTCCACATACGCGGTGAGATCGGAGCCAGTGGCAAGCATCACCGCGTCGGGTTTGTACGGTGGCACTATGCGAAGATCATTGCCGTCCGATTCGCGCCACTCCGCAGTCTCCACATTGATCCAATCCTTGTTGCGCCACCGCACCGAGAAGTCGGCGGTATACGAGTGGGCACGGAGCAGGCACTTCGACCGCTCCAACACCTTCCTTGCGCCTTGTACGGACCACAAGAGGTCGCAGGACCGCGAGAGTTGCCATGTCTTGGCTTGATACCGCCACTCTCCGATCTCCTCGTATTGTCGCAACTCTTCGAGCCACCACGCAAACCACATCTCCTCGGGGCTGTCGAACTCGTAGCGAGTCCCGTCAATGATGTCGGTACTCTTTGGTTTCATCTCTTACCTCGCCTTGCCTTGCCTGTCCTCTCCTCTCCTCGCACTGCCTTGCCGAGCCATGCCGATCCCTATTCGTCACTAAAAACCTCGCCTTGCAGTGCCTTGCCTTGCCCTTCCGCGCCTAGCCATGCCTAGCCACGCCAAGCCGGTTTCGTCACTAAAAAACCTCGCCTCGCCTCACCTTTCCGTTCCTGTCCGCACCGAGCCCCGCCGCGCCCCGCCGCTTTTCACACTAAATACCTCGCCTCGCAGTGCCTTGCCTTGCCTGTCCAATCCAAGCCCCGCCATGCCGGTTTCGTCACTAAAAAACCTCGCCTCGCAGTGCCTTGCCTTGCCTTTCCGTGCCTAGCCACGCCAAGCCACGCCAGAAAAAGTATTAGTCCCAACGGGATACCATAAATTTGCCAAACACGCCACGGAAAGTCCCGAGGCCAATAGCAAGCCCGCCTTCCTCAAAAAGATTGCGTATCTCGACTTCCTTGATTTCCTTATTGGGGAATATCTCAAGGCCGAACTCGATCTCCCACGGCAACGGAAGCACGGGACGCTCTTTCGGATTCGGTATGCCGAGGGGAAGACGAGCAACCGATTGGTGAAGATAAACTCCGCTCTTCTCGTCCCTCTCATCGCCGAAGTCGCCGACCTCTATCGGTTCTCCGTCGCGGAGAAACGGGATATAGGCGGGATTCTGCTTGCCCCCCACGATGTTGACAAACGATAGGCAGGCGTTGCAGATGTCCTTGTACTCCCGCTTGTCGCGAAGCCGCTTCGGAGCCGAGTTCGTGTTGTGCGCGGTCAGAAACGACATGATATTGATCGTCGGCATTGCCACAATGCTGGTGCCGGGTATCATGTACAGTTTCTGGTGCCACATCAGTTTCGTTTTGTTGTCACCGGCATAGCGGTCAAACATCGCATCCTTGATGCCGGTGAGCCGTACCGTTCTGCGGATTGTTTCGATACAGGACGCGCCTTCCTTTTTCTTTGCCATCATAGTCTCCATTGGTTGTTATTTCTTTCTCTTCGCGGCCCTTGCCGCCTTGAGTGGTTTGTTGCTCTTCTTTGCCATACTCTTTGCCCGCTGTTCCGGCGTGCGCGGCTTGACGATACTGTTAGGTTTCGCTTTCTTTTTTTTCTTGCCTGCCGCACGGGTGATCTTGCGTGCCTCGCCCTGCATTTTTATCTTCTTTGCCTTTTTTTTCTTCTCGTCCTCGGCCTTGCTCGGCGTAGTATGGATTGCGGCTTGGCCCTTGATCTTAAACTGCAACATGTGTTCCTCCTAATCAAAAAGTCCGGGCTGTTTCGGGTCATCCTTCTTTGCCTTCGTTTTGGCCGGTGTCTTGGGCCTTGGCTTCGGCTCTGGCGCAGGTTCCGGCTGTGGCCGCAAATGGCCCTCGTCCGAAAGAACGCATTCGGCCCCATCGGGTACGGTTGCAGCGTCCTTCCGCGCAAACTTTTCGTTCGCTGCCGCCGCCCCCATCTTATTGATAAGATCGCGGAGATCCGAATCGCTGAAAGAAGTGAAGTCGTGCGGTCGCTTGTTGGCACGGCAGAAATCAACGATGCGGTTCTGTGCGCCGAGCCGGTCATCCCCGTATGCGCTCATCACGGTACGCACCAGCACATCGGCTAAAGTCTCGTTGACCGAACGAGGACTCTGTTGACGCGCCGTTTCTTCACGACGCACCTCCTCGCGAATTAAAGCGTCGATCAAATTCTTTGTCATGCCCTCGGTCCATGTGTTTACGGGGACCAGCATATCGAGGCCCATCAGGAAATGCTCAAACTCGGAAGAAAAAGACCATCCCTTAAATGTCTCATTCTCGGTGCGACGAATAATGGCCCGCTCAAAGACGCGGTTTGCGACCTCGCGGAGATCGTCCACCAGTGACTTGGGGACAACGAAGTCGGCGGGGGTGGAATTTGGCTGTCCGCCGACAGGGAACACGGCTTTCGATTGAGTCGGTGTGTTACCGGCAATGGTCGTGGCGGCTGTCGTTGTTTCGGAAACCTTCCTTTCCCTGCTTGCTTCCGTTTTCGCTTCCGGCTTCATTTCCGGCTTCTGTGCCGGAATGACTTCGGCTTTGGGAGGCTCCGGCACTTTCGTTTCCGCGCTCGTTTCCGGTTTCTTCGGTTTCCCCACATTGAGCCGCCATGCTCCCTCGGTTTCTCCGCTGACCTTACACGAGGCCCGTAGCGCGAGAAGTTCCGTCATGGTAATAGACGGCTGGTCCCATGCCAACAGTTTGGCCACAAACGCCGCGTCGTCTATAGACTCCGTGTAGCCGCCGAAACTCTTGCTGAAAGTGACTTCGCGGCCACCGATCTCGGCGACTCCGTTAAACTCCATGCCGTCACGGGTCAACAATTTAACCGCATCTTCCCGAGCCGCCGCCTTTCGTGGCTTCAGCGCATCCTCCATGGCCTTGATGCGAACCAATCGTCGAGCCACCGTGTCTGGCATGTCGATCTGGTTCCTCATCATTTTTTTGACATCCAGTTTGGTGCGGGGATAGAAGAACTTACGAAGCAGTTGTTCCCACTGCGGATAAGTCTCGTCTTCTTGAATCGGCACGAGGAAGTAATGGCCCTGCCGAAGATGCCGGATGAAACAATGTATTTTCCGAACCGGTCGGCCGATAAGGGTCGAGATAGTCTGCATCAACGGCATGTCCAGATCGTCTCCGTCCAGACCCTCTCGGATACCCTTTAGATACCCGCCGCTGACCTGATACCGATACGCAGGCGCAAGGCTCGCGGATGTCTTGTCGTCGAAAAGGCCGATCTCGTCTTCGCCGACATCGTAGGCCCGACCCCGAATCTCATAGTGTCCCGGAGCCAGTAGCATCACATCGTCCATGGTGCCGCAGTAGCCCAGTTCTCCGCGCTCCTCGTCGTCGAAGCACTTCACATAGAACCGGCGTTCGCGCATCAGGCTTTTCCATCGCGGGAAATCGTTATGAAACGCTATGATCGCGTCCACGAACGGACGATCTTCAGGCGCAACACTGTCAAGATCAAGAACGCCTTGGCTATAGTATTGACTCGCCAAGTGTATCCGCTTGCCACGCGAGGCGCGATACGCGAGGAGTCCCGCGTTTACGCCATCGAATTTTTCCGCGACACCGAGTTCTGACAGCAGGTGAGACACGGACGGACGCTCGATGCCATCCACGAAATACCGGTGTTCCTTTTCGTTAAAATCTATCATCCGCGACGGAGAAAAGTCGAATCCGCTCATGGGCTACTCCTTCGGCTCTTTGTCGGCGGGCTTCGTTTCGGTCAAAGCATCCTTGACTTCGTTCAACTGTTCCTCGGTGCAGTCTTCGACCGCCATGCCATCTTTCCCATATTTGCGGGCGATGCTTTGGTTCAGTTTTATTTCCGATATTTTGCGGCCCAGCGCGATATCCTTTACCTCCTGACGCAACGCGGCGATTCGCGCCTCGTCGGGGTTCGGTGCCGCCGCCGCCGTTTCGTGGGTCAGTTTCTTGGGTTCGGGCGTAGACTCTATAATGCCGCGATCCGTCGGCAACTCTTCTTCCGCATACGGCATGCCGTCGAACTCGTCGGGGAACGCGAGCCGGAACGCCTGACACAGCGCAACCTTCCGAAGCATGGTGCGCGGCTTCTCGTTCCATATCGCATTGTTCTGTGTACACTCGCTCCAATACACGGTATGAATGGTGGGCCGGTTCCGGTCCTTGCGCCACACCCTCACGGTGCAACGGAACGGATCGTCCGGGTCCGCGTCCAACATCACATCTTTCTCATACTCTTTCCACTGGCCATGATCATCCTTGTACTTGATGGGCTTCTTTTCAGCCCTGATCTTGCCCTCGAACTCCGGCTTGTCGAATCCGTCGTAAATTCTCTCGCCCTTACTGTTTTTGGCGCGTTCGGCCCGTTTCAGATAGACCTCGTATCCGGTCACGATGCTCATGTCATAGTCACCCGGCTTCGCGTTTTCGGCACGAACCCCCTTCTTGAGATACGGCGTGACATATATCTCGCGTTTCAGCGGGTTAAGGTTAAGGGCCTTCGCGGTGAGCATAAACAGGTTTTGCTGCGACTCGGTGAGTTTGGACGCGGTGCCGCTACTAACCAGAAAGTCGCGTACCGTTTTCTCGTCGATCATGCCGGACAGTAAAAGTTCCTGCCCCTGCTCCACCTTTACCAACTCGCCTTGCTTTTTCTCGCTCATCAATCTTCTCCCTTGGTTATAGAACAACAGACTTCGCCATCATAGCATTTGCGAAAAACTTGTCAAGAAAAATGCGAGATATTTTATGCCTTGCCGAACTGGCCCATGGTGCGACGCGAGATATCGGCACGCGCCGTTTCAAAAGCGTTGTGGAACATCGGGCAATGCGGACCCACAGCCGCGTCAAGAATGATGCTGGTCATGATTCTTTCGTAGGAGGAACAGGAGAGGATGCGGTCACAGCGAGCGCACGCTTCGTTCTGGGCCGACAGCATCGCGGCGGCGGATACCTCCATGTCGGCCTCTGCGGTTTTAGCCGCCAGCGTGTCGTCCATGCCGCTTTCGAGGTTGAGCCGTATCAGTTCAGCGGCGTATCCGTTGATCGCGGCGCGACACACCTCGGCGATACTCCGGGCCCCCGAATGAAGCAGGATGCGATCCGTGACCATCGTGTCGTGTGGCGACGCGGTGATGTGATCGGCGTAAATGTCGGCGATAGTTTTCTGGCTCATCGGTGGCCTCCTATTTTTTGGTGTTCTTCCCGCCCTTCCCTTTCAGTATCGTCTTTGTCGCCTTATCGAATTGTTTGCCACTCATCGTCACCGACTCGTTACCCATCTTAAAGGTGATTTTGGTCTCGTCCTTTTCGGCGGGCTTATCCTCCGCACCGAACTGCTCCTCCTTGATGCGTTGAGACGCGGCCTTGAGCAGTGTGACCCACTCGCCGTTGAGCCACGACAGCATGTTGATCCGGTCCACGATGCGTTGCTCCTCCTCTTTCTCCTTGCTGAACGGCAAGTCGATGCCGTAAGGCACCAGTTTGTCGGCGTGAACCGTGAACTGAATATCGCCAAAATCGGAGTCGAGCCTAAACCGCATCTCAACGGGCCATGCCGCATCATGGTCCAGCAGGTTCGATGCAATCGCATCCTCTTTCTCGTTGGCCATCTTCACGCGGTACTCGTTACCGAGATTGCCCTCCGCGACCCCATGCATCTTGATACTGTCTCCGTTGAGGCAATATATCTCGCGATCATCGGGGGTCGTGTATCCATCTTTTTTCTCGCCGCTCCGGTACAGGTGCAGAAGCAACATCTTGGCGGGTACACATCGGTCCTCGCCGATCCGTAGGCAGTCGTAGGCATAATTCATGTATTGCGCCTCGACCCCGAAAGTGGACATGATGGCCATGCTGAACGCCGAGATGTCCGCGCTCGCCTTGCTGAACACATAGATAAGTCCCTCGGCATAGTCGATAGCGGCCTCGACGAAATGTACCCTCGGGATCGTCTTGGCCCTCAACTGAATGCGTATCGCATCGATCACGGGTTGCCGTAACTTGCCCTTCATTTCGCGGTACGATTGGGTGTAGCCGTTTTCGACGCAATATGCTTCCGCCATCATCTCGACCGTCGCCGCATCATATTTGTACTGATCGCAACGAAGGCACAGCATCGAGTAGGGGCCATTCGTGACCGAGCAATCGGCGGTAAAGGACTGTGAGGTGCGTTGCCAATCCACCCATCCCTCGCTGGAATCCAGCACCGAAAGCGGGTCGATAGGAATGAAACTGTGTTGCGCCAAAGCGGAGCCGAGTTCCGACACCGACAAAGACGATATTTCTTTGGGCAGACTGAATACAGACAAAGCAACGGAACCTTTCGCTACCTTCACGATTCTCTCCTATGGTTGTGGATCAAACGCGGTCGCACGGCTTCTTTTCTCGTTTTTCGCGTCGCTTCTGTTTCGCGGCCTCGGATGTGCGAGGAGCCGCCTTTTCCATCCGTTCGCGTTCCGCGCCGTACCGTTTCAGGGCATCCTGAAGGTTCTTTCCACGCGAAAAATGGTCCACAAACATTTCCATGAAACTCTGCAACGGAGCGCAGAAATTCATGTTGAGCCGCCGACAAATTTCGCGATACGGCGTAAAGGTCTTGAGTCGGACCGATAGCCCCTGTGAAACCACGCGGTCATTGGAGTGTTCGTCGAGGAGCCGGTTGATCACATCGTCGTTAAACCCCAACTCTTTCAACAGGGCTTCGTAACGCGAGTCTCGTGTCGGATCAATTCGTTTGGGCATAGTTTTTCCCCATAGATGTTTGGTAAGCCACCTATGCGTCACGATACGGAAAATAAAACGGCTGTCAACTTTTTTTTCGCAAATTTGAAACACCGGGAGCATCACGAATTGTCAATTTCAAAAATAGAGACTTGCGCCGATACTGTCGCAGGCTTTTCCGGTGTCGGTTGCTCTGCGGCTTGGGATGTTGTCGGTTTTCTTGGGGCAGGATTTTTCTTTTCCGGCTCTTTCCCCGCATTGTTCCGCGCATATTGTATCCGCGCCTCCGCGATCTTGCAATACTCAGCATCCTGCTCTATTCCGATAAACCTAAATCCTTCTATGTTAGCCGCTTTGCCTGTTGACCCGCTACCCATGAACGGGTCGAGGATAACACCACCTTTCGGCGTGACGAGGCGGCATAGGTAGCGCATGAGGGCGGTAGGCTTGACGGTGGGATGATGATTGCGGGCTTTCGATACGCCCGTGCCTTGTGTTCTGTTTGCTCCATCACTACACCTGTGTTGGGACTGGTCGCCAAAATCATTCATGGTGCGCTTGTCCATCTCGTCCATCCCCTCGCAACCCTCATCCCTGTCCGACTTACTTGCCTTCGCGCAGTAGAAGAAGCGGGATGCGCCGCCAGAGTCGGTGTGCCCCCTTGCGCTCCTGTTCGTCTGTATTGTTCCTCCCCATGTGTTTCCACTACAGTTTGAAGGATTTTCTGTTCGTTTGGTGGAGGATATGCCGCTCTGCTCGTCCATCAACCTGATCGGGCAACCCTCGACGCATTCCCATGCCTCAACGGTCTCGGTGCCATCTGGGTCGGCGTAGTTGAAATATGGTTGTTGCGTTCTGTTTTCGGCAAGTTTGTAATTCCCGCCAACGGGGGCTGTCCCACCGGCAACTCCCTTTACCTTCTTTGTCCCGGCACACCGACACCCCTCGGAATGCGACAAGACAAGGTTCGCAGGCCAGCGGCCCTGTTCATTGCCGTGGATCGTGGATGGCGCGGAAGTGCATTTCCAGCCGGTGTTGTTGTTGTTGTAGACCTTGCCTTTTAGATCATCCGTTTCTACCCTGCATCCATCAATGTTTAGCCCCCCAGTCCCATGCTTGAGAATGTTTGCGGCAACCGTACCTTCAACCGGCTTTCGGAAAAGCCACCAGTCCTCGGTCGCCGGTTTCAGCGCGGTGCCCCATCCGCTCCATTGCTTCGCGGCTTCGGTGGTCGGCTCGGTAATGTTGGCCATCATGCGGCCCTCAGCATTTTCAAAGTTGCCGCCGCGCATATCGGGACCGACATCTTTCTTTCCGACAACCGTTCTTTCCGCTCCGGCAGACTTGTCTAACGCTATAGAAACATTCATACTTTTCGGGAATCCTTGCCCGAAGTGATGAGCGATACGATCTCTTACTTCCCATCCCGCATTCTCCCATCCCATCGCGGTCCAATGGCTGGTGCGCGGAATCGCCCACACCAACGCATGACCTCCGGGCCGAATGACACGCAGACATTCCTTGGCGACCTCTGACATCCACGCTATCCACGAATCGCGGCCGCCCTTATCGTGGTCCCAATTTTTCCCCATAAATGAAATTCCGGCGGGGGGGTCGGTGACTATCGCATCGACCGAGTTGTCGGCCATCTCGCGCATCGCCACGATACAGTCGCTGTTGATGATTCGGAACTCAGGCATCACGGCCTCCGCATCTTCACAAGTTGTCGCATCGCACGAACGCTCGGCTTCTGGTCCGACAGCAGAATATCAACCAGATCAAGCAGTTCGTTGTAGCGTTGAGCCATGAGTTCCGCGCTGTTCATAGTGTCCATCGAGATCGCAAAGACCTCGTTGCTGACCTCGGGCGCATCGTAGTGAGACGGATCGCGTTGTGCCTTGAGGCGCAGGTGTGTGGTGTGGCTCATATCTTATCCCCTATCGATTCCTCTATTCTCAACTGCACCTCACACATTTCGTCGAGCCGGGATTTCGGTATCGGGTTCCCGTGTCGATGCGGTGCCGTGATCGTGTTGACAACACAGAGTAGGTGGCGCAACATCTTCATAGGGTCGTCCGCGTTCTTGGCATACCACTCGGGCGACAAGATATGCGGCGAATCGTAGCGGATATCCTGCTTGGCGAGCCATGCGCGGACTTCCTGCCACTCCGGGTTGCGGCATCCAGAATCAACGAAAACATGCATAGCCCCATACCGATGTTTGTTTCGTGCTATGAAATCCTTGGCGGACTGATCGGTGAAAAACACGGATATGAACTCGTCAACCTCTTGATAGTAGTGTTTCTCCCACGGCCCCGTGTCACGCCCGCGCTCCTCCATCCGGTCCAGAATCGCGGTTTGCCGTTGGTCCGCTTCGCAGCATCCATCGTGATCGTACCATTGATACAGGCATGAATAATCATCGGTCGTCACCACCTTCTGTTTCCGAAACACGACATACATGGGGTCGGCGGTACACTGGTTGTCTTGGGTCCGCAGACGCTCCGCAATAGTCTCAATGCTCATGGGTCGCCTCCGGCATCGTAGCGAGAAGAGCGTGGATAGCGTTGATAGACACCGCCTTGTCTTGTTCCGGCGCAGGCAAGGCCCGCATCATCGCTTCCATGCGCTCCAACTCTTCCCGCGTCTCCGCGCCGATCAAGCCGATCAACGCTTTGCGAAGCAAAAACATGTCCTCTTCGGCTTGCCGCAACGGATGCTTCGGGCAAACCTTGATATGCGCCGTCAGCACACCGTTGTCCCATCCCGGCGTATCCTGCGGGTACTCTTTGCCGCAGTAAACGCAGGTCATCACGCGATGACCCTCCGCGCCGCTGGCCGAATCCGCGTCGGGTATATCGCACCACCCAAGATCGCCGCTGACGCAATGCGCGTGTTTCAGCAACTCGTCATGGGGCAGTTCGCCTTTGCCATCGTGCCGGACCAAATGGCGTTTGCCGTCGTCTTGTAACTCGGTCACATCGAAATAGATTCTCATGGTTGTTCTCCTACAAAGACATCGTTGTTATCGTTCATGCCCGTTGTTGACATGTCGGCCGTCATCACATACATCGGCGGCTTCATCGCATCGTGCCAGTCGCGGATGCGCCGCACAAGGTTGGCGGTACTGGTTCGGAAGGTTTCGGTGCCGCGACTATATCCGTCGCCTCCCGTTATCTTGGTCATCCACCGCATCCGCGATTTACGACCATCTATTTCTATATCGAGACGGTTCTCTTCTTTCTTGAGGCTCCCGTACTCAAACTGTATGGTGCCCCAAGCGGTAGGCGCGACAAAGGGCTGGTACTGCTCGGGCAAGGCGCGGATCACCGCCATGGCTTTCTGAACGATACGATAAGACACCGCATCGGCACGCTCGCCGTTCCATTCCGGCTCACGCAGGTACTTGCGGAAATGGTTCAGTCGCCGGATATTGGTGTAGCGGCGGTTACGGACGGCCCAATACTGGGCGAGTTCCCGTGTCGGCGGCGGCTTCGGGTCATACGCGGATTCGTCCAGCAGCATGTCGATGATACCGGAGTTGCGCAGCGTAGCACCCTTAATTCCGTTGAAAAGATCGCCAAAAATACTTTCGTATATGCGCCCGATACCCGAGATCGACGGCATCTGTATAGCGGTCGCCTCGGGAAGGTCCGGCACCCCATACGGCTTGTCCTTCAGCGTCATATCCTCGGCAGGGGCCACAAACGCCATGCCCTCTTCCATAAATGGGCTGACCACGATCTTGTCGTCAATAAGGTCGGCGGTCACGGCGCGGATGGCTCTTAGAGATTTCTTTATCGCATCATCGGCTCCGGGTCCGATCACGACGATCTTGGGCCGCATCGCTTCCCGTGTCCGGTGCCGCGCCTGTTCCTCGCGGAACTCGTCCGCAGCCTTCGTGGTCTCGGGACCATGATATTCGGGGTCGCGCTCCCATTCCTTGACCACGGCTTCCATCTCGCCATTCTTGAAACGGATCGCCTGTATCGCCTCGCGGTCCGCGATATCATCGGGCGTGATGGTGCCATGCACCTCTTTGGCTCCGATCTCGATAAGGCGCATAATGCGGTCCTTGCTGCTCATCGCCTTGAAAGTTTCGGTTCGGTTCATTTCGGTCCCCGTATCTGTTCTAGTTCTTTCGCCATCGCATCTATGGTAGCGTTCTTGCGGCGCAACGCATCGCCGATAACAGCCGCCACCAATTCGTTCGGCGCGTCCGGTCCCATGCCGCAGGATTTCTTAATCGCGAGAATAGTGGCTTCGAGCCCACAGCGGTACTCCTCGCGATCCCGCGCCGCCTCAGACACGGCGGGGTCATCGTGTATCTCAATGTTCCGCTTCAACCACTCCATCAGCGCGGTCCGGTAGTCGCCGTCCCTTGCGGTGATGAAATTGTTGGCCAACAGATCGTCAACTTGATGCAGCGTATCGGTCAGCCGCTTGCGATCCGTCACGAGAGCCGCAAACCCATCAGCATCCACGATCTGGATGCGCGGCGGTAACGGCCCCTGTGTCGTCATCGTGATTGTAACCGTCTTGCACGGCACCGATATCGCCTCTCCCGGCGTAACGGTGGCGCAAAACACATCGGTGCATCTTTCTATGCCGCTCACCTCTGTCTTGCCGGGAATGCAGTTCCCGCACCCACACTTATCCACCGGCTCTTTACAGACATAACATCTTTCATCACTCATCGTCTGGTGTCCTCCGCTTTTATAATCCCCAGACTCATCCGCGTTGTCCGCTCGGCCCACTTGCCGGTCCTCTCTTCCCACAAATCGGTACGCCTCTCGCCTTCGCTGTACGCTTCAAGATCCGTGCCCACAAACGGATCTCGCTTCGCATCGGATTCGTCGATTTCGTTTCCGAGCGCGTCGAGAAACTGCGGCCCGTCAAAGTCATCGACCATAAATATCCAGTGGCGTAAAGGTTCGGTCATCGTTCTGCCCCCATATCAAACAAGGTTACTTGCCGCACCGATCTCTTTGCCTTTGTCCTCATGTTCCGCGTCCAGATACGATCTCAACCCGTAGTACGGCGGGCTAGATATGATGCATTGCACAGAACCGTCCGGTATCTGTCGCAACATCTCTATCGCATCGCCAACCAATATGCGGTTTCTCACCGTTTCCCCCCCACCTTCCGGTACATCCGCATCGGCACGGTTCTTTTTTCCATCTCGCCACACAGCACCATTTTTTTCAAGTAAGCGCAGACTCGCGACGAAGCGTTTTCCCTGCATATCCTCAGCGCAAGACCTATTTCCGTGGGCGTGCGCCACTCACCATCCGCCATGATCGCGTCTATCCGCGCCCTAGTCTCGTCTCCCTTCTTAGCCATCGCTCTTCTCCACCGGCAAACATTTTACCAGCACGGCCTCTCCGAACTCGCGGAGCAAGGCCGCGCACGAAACCGGTTGAGTCGCGCAATCGTTGAACTCCGTATGGTCCTCGCTGTGGCCGCAATCGGCACAGCACACATACATTCCTGCGTGGTCACACCTAATCATGTCATGCCCCCGTTGTGTTGTTGGCCCCTATTGTTCCCAGATTGTAGAAAACATACGGCTGTATCGTTACTTCGACCCGACGACGGCACTTGTCGCATTGCAACAGTATGGGTCCATACGAAACGGTCCGCAGATAAATTGCTTTCCCGCACAGGGGACAAAAGTATCGGCCCTCTATGCGCGGACTGTGAATTTCAATGTTCATGCCCTACTCGCATAGCATTTTGCGAACACTCGGCGCAGTCTTCGGGTCCGCGCACATCTCGTCCCGCGTCGGCTTTTTCTTTTCCACCGGTTCGGGTCGTTGCGGCGCGGAACAGGCCGTGATTGCCACCACGATAAGAAACAGTAGGCATCTCATGTCGTTGACCTCCGCTTCGATTTCTTCGTACGATTCGTGCCTCGCGCCAAACGAAGAGCGTCTATTTTCACGCCCATTGCTTCGAGGCTGGTATGTTCCGCCAACGGCTCATTGGTCCGCGTGTCAATCAAGATGCGCGTGATCGGTTCTATACGGTCCCCCTCTTTGCGACACACAAAGAACACGGCGGCTTCCAGCGGCGGTAAATCGTGTATCGGACGGCTGCACCACTCGGTCGAATCCTTGTCGTGATACCACATCAATCCATTCTCGGGATTGACCCAGAAAGGTGCTTCGCCGCGATCCCACGGAAAAAGAAGTAGCCCGCTCATGCCGCGCCTCGACGATACAGACAATACATCGGCTTGGGATGATACCGCTTCGAGACACGCTGCTCCGCCACCAACTGTTTAAGGTGACGATTCACATAGCCGGACGCGCGGTCATAGGGGATGCCGAGAGCCAACCCTATCTGTGTCGGCGACATCCATTGATCTGGCAGCATCACGGCCAATATCTGTTCCCGCACCTTCGGCCCGTTACCTTTCTCAACCATGTTTATTCTCCTTCTCAAACCTTGCCTTCAACCGTTCATATTCGGCACGCTCCTGCGCCATCTCCTTTTCAGCCCGACTCTTTTCTTTCTCTTCGCGTCGAGCCGTAACGGTGCGCTCCATCTCGCTTTCCGGATCGTGTATGGTGCGGACCCGCAGGCAAGAATCAAAAGAAGAATCCGTGATTGGTCTTGAAAACTCTCGCGTCAAGCCTTTTGATGGTGGGTCCATCTCTATGGTCATAAAATGTTCCGAATAGTAGTAGTCGCCGCTATATCCTGCGGGAACATAGACCACATCACCGGCGTAAAGCCGTACGCCAGTCTCGTCGTCGCAACCGATATCAAGTTCAAGTGTAGCGTCGGGGCAATCGTTGAGGGGCATCGCGGCGTGAAGCAAAGTGGCCGCGCCTTCCTCGGTGACACAGATGAGTTGCCACGCCCCGTCGCCGAGCATGCGTACTTCGACCCGACCCGACCCCAAAGGATCGCCATGATAGAAATGCCGCCGATACCGTTCGCTCCATACCCTTGCTTTTATCATCGTCCGGTCCTCTCGCTACTCCAGTCCATCTTGACAATATGGTTCCACCGCCCCTCCTTCGACCACCAGCCCTCCAGCAACCGATCCACCACGGCAGGGTCCAGTTTCTTCTTCAGCGTTTCGCTCGTATCGTTCATGGTCGCTATGATCGGACGCTTCCGCTCATATCGGGTATTCACCACAAGGTAGAGCCCCTGCCGTATCCGTATGCCCTCGTGCGCATCCGATGTGTTAAACTCTTTGCCCAGATCATCAATGACCAGCAGATCGGCATAACAGAGTTTATCCACATATTCGTCCCGCTCCCTGCCTCGGCGGGTCAAAAGGTTCATCATCTCGACAAAATTGGCAAACACTACCGCGACCCCATATTCGAGGCAATGCATCGTCGTAGCGGCGGCCAGATGTGTTTTTCCGGTTCCGGCGGGGCCGATCAAGGCGAGCCCTCGTCCCTGTTGTGGAGACCCGACACTGTACATGCGTCGAAACGATTCGGCGTAGGTGCGACACATATCATAACTGCGCCGGTTCTTATCGTTGATGCGGAAATTGGCGAAGGTCCGGTCCTGCCACCGATCCCCCAACATACTCAACGATACTAGGCTCGCCATCCGCTGTTGTCGCACCGCGTCGCTGGACTCGTCGCAAATGCGGTTCGCATAGGCGTTGCGCTTCTCTTCGAGTGCTGCCACTACGCTACGGTTCGAGTCGCAACAGTATTCGATGCATGCCATTGGATTGTCACGCCACACATAACGGTCACCGTTCCATCGCACCTCGACGGGCCGCAACATACCCGGCGTATCGGATCCGCAACTCTTGCAGGTCGTCACCGATATATTCTGTTTGCCCAGAGCCGAGAGTAAAGACGCTTTGTGGGGCGGCAGGGTCGCCGGATCGACCGAGAGGGTACTATACCCATCGCTGAGCACCATCTCGTTGTTCCCGTAGCCCTGTATGGCCTCACGGAGCCGTGTTTCCTCACTCATGGTGTCGATCATCTTCTTCCTCCATCTTTGACTCGCCGAACTCATCTACTGAATCGTAGGGGTTCTTGTCGTCGTATTTACCCTCAAGTGTTCTCAACGCAGGCTCTTCTTTCATAAGCCATGCAAAATCTGCTTGAAAATTTGGATGCTTTTCGTTGGGCCTTTCGCCTCGGCAGAAAGCAGAGTTTTGGGCCTTTGTAAACAAAAGTCTGATTTGATCCATATCGTTATCCAGCAATCGATATATTTTTGCAACCCCTTTCTTCCGCACATCGGACAGATGTGGACGACACTTTCGCAGACTGATGCAAATTCGATTATATTCGTTCACAATCTCATCGTATGGAATTAATGTCCGTTGTGTTTCGGGAAAAAGTTTTTGTTGCTGCGGGGGTGAGTCTCCGCTAGGAGACGATACTGTATCCCCATTATTTTTATCTTTGTCTTTGAGTATTTGAGTCTTTGGGTACTTGAGTACTTGAATAAGCAGAGCATTCGCAGAGCCATCGCATTGCGTTTGCATAGCGTTCGCTCTGCGTTCGCTCTGCGTTCGCTCTGCGTTCGCAGGATTTGCGCGATACCATTTAGCCCACTTTGCATTTGCAGATTCTCTAGCCTTATCACTGCGTTGATATATTTTTTCAAGCACCAACTCAACCTTTTTGTGAGCCCACCCATCCTTCTCAATATCGTTTTCAGCATATTTTTTTAGATAAAAAAACTCATGCAAAACAGCAGAAACAGTGTCAATGCGATTCTTTCCAAGCCGTATTTTTTTAGTTATGTCGGCAATGTTGTTTGGCAAAGGAGTCTCTAAAAGATATGCGTAATCCAAAAGACGACGATAAACCAAATCCTCGATCTCGTCAAGATGCGCGGTGTCAACCATATACTTTTCCGGCTCCCAGTCGTAGCGATGCATCAGTCCTCCTATCGGGGTCGTGTTCCACCGGGCCTGTTTTTTAGTTTATCAAGAGCGTAGGCAACCATATCATCAATAAAATCTTGCCGCAGATCATCCATGTCCGGTCCCTTCATGGTGTCAGCCGCGATGATAAGAAGGTCGTCGGCAAGTCCTTCCAGAGTTTCTACCGCATCATCAGAAGAAAATGCGCCGGTCGCCGTGTCAATGATAGTGCCTATCGCGGAGCCAAGTTTTGTTTTGAACTCCACGAACTACTCCGCCAGTTGCTTTCTATTGTCCGACTTAGGGTCGGTGGTGCAATACGAATAGCAATCAAGATCAGGTTTTTCCTTGTAACCACCGATGGGTCGCTTCTGTAACCATTCGTTGGCCGCGTTTTTTTCGTAACGAGGCGGCTGAATCGAGAAGATCGGAAACCATTCGGTGTATCGCCACAGGTAAATTCCATCGGTTGTGACTCGGCAATACTCAGCCGCGTCTTTAATCGTCATAAGAGCCATATCCATGAGAAAACCTCCGTTCGCTACAATCGACACTACGCATTATTTGGCATAAAGCAAGATAAAAGTAAAGATTATTTGTACCGCTACCTGTAGTGGTGTTTGCAAGCAGACACCACAAGCGCGGCATTAAATACTAGCAAAAATTTCGCAACTAGCCGAAAATACGGAGAAAATTGACACGCCAAACGATTCGGCGTAGTATAGCGATACCGGACAAGGTGTCCGAGGTCTGGCGAGAGGCGCTTGATGGCGGCGATTCCAATCTATTCGATGCAGAATCAGGTGATCGGTTATGCCAATCCGGGATTGGCCCGTAAACTGAGGAAGCATGGGGTTGCCGAAGAGTTTACCCGAGACCCGTATAGTCTCGTGGTGACACAAGTGCCGATGCTGGATCACCCTTTATTGAAGGAGGCCGTTATGGCAAAGAAGCAGCAGCAAGTTTCGACGCGGAAAGGCGTTGACGAGACGAAGATTCCCGTTATGGCTCTGGCCGAGAAAGAGGCGCAGGAGCATGTGGTTCCCGAGAGCCCCGAAGATTTCGCGGCGGAGGCGCAGCGTCGTGCCTCCGAGGCAAGGAGCGGCACGGTGGGGACACGAGAAGACACGGACCCCTCGGGCCTATACCTGTCGAACCGCTACGCGGACCACATGATCGTGGTCAGCGATGTGTGGATGGACAAAAACGACCCGAGCACTGCGATGGTGTTCAGCCCCGGCGAGGTGAAGAGGCTCGACAAACTCGGCGAAGTTTTCGTGAACGGCGAGTCGGTGACCTTTAAGACCCCCAACGATCTGTACCGCAGCAACCGCCTCACGCTACTGGCGGCGCAGAAAATCCTCGTATTGGGTCGCCTGTCGCCGAAACAGATGGTGCGTCACGGCTATTGGGACGGCAAGGTCAGCCCCAAGGAAGTCGTGGATTCAATGGGCAGCAAGACGAAGGAAGGCAAGTTTCAGGTCGAGATCAATCTCAAGAACGATTGGTACATGAAACGGCTGACCCAACAGGTGAAGCGCGAACACGAGATAAACGAGGCCGAGGCCGGAGCGGATCCGGATCAGGAAATTCTTGATGCGGCGACAGCGGCGGGTATCGAATAAGGGAGGGACTGATGACGCAGAGCACTACGGTTACGGGGCCGTCCCAACTGGCATCGGAACAACGGTTGGAAGGCGATGTCTTTACTCTGCGGTGTCAGTTCACCCGCGACGATATTGCGATAACGGTTACGAATCCACGGGTGCGGTTGCGGCGCAAGGACAGTGAATCCTATGTGCCGTTCCGCGCCCCCGGTTCAACACCGATAGGAACCGACTTTACGACATGGACTCTCGTGCCGCCCCTCAGCGGGAATACAGTCTATAGTGTGGACATTGACCCCACGAGCATCGAAGATGGTTGGTACGAAGTGATATTTCTGGGCCAAACGATGCTGGGCACAGAGGCAATAAACTTGAGGCTCGACGGCGTGATAGAGATAACGGCTCTGTCGCGTTACGACCGCATCGCACACCGCGTCTTGAACCAAGTCGCGGATACCGATGTTGAGGACTATATCGCGGCGGCAGGCCCGTATCTCAAGTTTCGGGCCCAGACCGTGTTGGGTTTTATCGCAGATGCGATACAGTTCATCAATGTGCAGGGGCCGCGTCGCGACGAATTTACCATGTCGTCTCTTCCGACCAGTTACGAATGGATCGTGCAACAGTACGCCGTGGCCATGCTGATGTTTGCGAAGGCTCGAAACTTCGTTGACAACGACCTACAGATATCGGACACCCACAGTTTGTCGCAACAAAAGTATGAGAAGTATCTGAGAATGTACGATGTCGCGTTGAAAGAGGCGAAGGAAGGCGCGGCGGCGGTGAAGAAGTCAGAGGCGGGTAGCGCGATAGCCGGATTTAGTCGGCGCAAGTGGCCGATCATGTATGCGTGGCGTGGCCTCGCCACCACCTCGGCATCGTATTGGAGCGGTTCCTACACTTGGTCTTACTAGGAGGACAAGGATGGAAAAATCACGAATAGAACGGATGGAAGGCGACAGCGTGGTGTTGCGGCTCTCGCGGGCCGTGGATGCACGGGTGCTGGCACTGCTCACCAAACTGCTCGAAGCGGTGGACAACGAGGAAGACGATCTCTATATTCCGAGGCCGGAAAAGCCGCCGGTGGAACAAAAACCGTATCCGTGGCCCGACACGATTCCCTGCCCGTCGCCGTATCCTCCCGGCATAGTGGTCTGCTATGGATGCGGTCCCGTCATCTATGGTCCCCGCGACTATACCTGCACCACCGAAATCCACATCAGCGGCACCACCACGGCCGGAGCCAACAAGCAATAGTTTCGCATCGTAAAAACTTGCCTATACTTTTCTTTTCCTTATCATAGGGTTAGACTTTTTTGTAGGAAGAGGCTGTTTTGAAAAAATGAAGTTATCGGAAACTCATCAAATCAAGCGCAAAAAAGGAAAAGAAATAGACGATCTTTGTTTTAAGACCAAGAATCTTTACAATGCGGTAAATTACCATTACCGAAAAATTTATTTTGAGAATTTGGAGCGACACAATGCGGGAATTAGAGAACGATTGCCAATGCCGCGCAAGTTTGATTTGATGAGTCAATATGCGCGAGAAGATCAACCTGACTATCGCGCATTGCCATCCGCCGTTGCGCAACAAACAATTTTTTCGGTAGATCGCGCATGGAAATCATTTTTTGGAACCGCGCAAAAATATCATAAGAATCCACAGAAAAACCAAAAAAGACCGCGCCCGCCAAAATATAAAGACAAAGAAAAAGGACGACACCCCGCTGTTTTTGCTAAAAACAGCATTAAAGTAAAAAACGGAAAAATATATTTTGCAAAGAACATTATCCCGCCGATTAAGACAAACATAAAGCCAGAAGATGTCTGCCAAGTATGGGTTTTTCCGTATGGCAGCGTTTACAGGATAGAGGTAGTCTACAACAAGGAGGTCCAAGATGCAAAGTTAGATAAATCGCGAGTGCTGGGCATTGATTTGGGAGTCGCAAATCTCGTAACTATGGTAGACAACACCGGCGAGAGACAGCCGATTGTAGTCAAGGGCGGGAGAGTGAAAGCCGAGAATCAATGGTATAGTAAGCGCAAGGCATTTCTTGAGTCATGCTTGCCGGGAGGCAAAGGAAAAACGCGGCAGTTGCAACAAGTGTCATTAAAGCGAAACAACCGAGTTCGAGATTTTCTTCATAAAACATCGTGCTGCATAATTGACTATTGCAAAGAAAACGACATCGGCACAATAGTGGTTGGCAAAAACAAGGGCTGGAAGGAAAACATCCACATGGGCGATTGCTGCAATCAGAAATTTATGCAGATGCCTCATGCTCGCTTGATTGACCAAATCAAGTATAAGGCTGGATTGTTTTGCATTGATGTTGTGGAGCAGAAAGAATCGCATACCAGCAAGTGTGATGCGCTTGCGCTTGAACCCATCGAACATCGCGAACCGTATCTCGGCAAGAGAAGACACCGTGGATTATTTGTCTCTTCTACAGGGAAGCAGATACACGCCGATGTCAACGGCGCATTAAACATAATGAGAAAGGCGATTGGGGATCACAATGTGGTTCTTGATTGGGGCCGTCTGGCACGGCCAGTTTCGGAGGTGCTACGATGAAACGCACCAACGAGCAAAGCAATTATGGCTTCGGTTGTGATTGTTGTCAGATCGCACCATACGATCACATAAGTGTGAAAAAAAGGTTAGAAAGATTGCAAAAGCAACAAAAACAGATAACATATTATCGTCTTATAGAAGGAGGCTTTCGTGACTATTTTTATCGCACCTTATGATCTCCAAGATTCCGTGATCGCGCCTGCCGCGACATGGGCCAGCCCCGAGATAGAGATTCCCTACTACGCCAAGGGGATATCCATATCGTTCATGTCGGATACCGATGGCGTTCTGACCATGTACAAGGAACTCGGCGGCGCGTATGAACAGTTCGATGCATTGCCGATCACGGGCGGCGCAACGATTCATCCGGTGAAGATATACTCGTGGCGGTACCCGAAACTCAAGATGGTGTTCACTCCGGCAGGTGGTGCCGGTGCTATCGTGAGTTGCAATGTCGAAGTGACACCAAACACCATAGAATAGGGAGATCGGCATGAAGACGCAAGCGGCTGAGAAAAAGTACGACCCCAACACCTCGTATGAGCGCGAGAACCTTGAGCGCATTGCCAAGGAATGGGCGAAGTTCTGTAAGGACAAGGGCGTTCAGAATCCGGGTCGTCACGACTTCCGCATCTGGATGACTCAGAACTATCCGCGCATCACCGTACTCGACGCGCTGAAACAGATGGCGATGGACGCGGTGTGGGGCAAAGCGGACCCGTACCGTAGCCCCAGCAACGGCGAGAGAGAGCATCAGGCCGATCACTATCAGAAGCGGCTGAGCGGCGACAAGGACAAGAAGGAAAAAACGGAAGCGGCCAAGACCATAAACAAATGGAAGATCGCGCAGGACAAAGGTTCCGGCAAGTGGCAGGTTAAAGCCCCCGATGGCAAAGTCATGGAAGAGTTCTCCAAGTCGGAAGATGCGGAAGCATGGGCCAGAGACAATAAAGATCATGTGGAAGCCGCACGGATCGACCGCGTGTGGGTCGTCATGTATCCGAATCCGGAAAGCGAGATCAGCGACATTCTGTTCTCTGCCAATGTCGAGGAACTTCAGCGGCAGTTCAAGGGTGGCCTTGACGCGAAGGAAGTGTTTGGCATGTACGACAACGAGAAGGAGGCGAGGGGCCACGCACGGTCGCTTCTGGATGCGCTTCCCGGCAAGATCGAGGCGGCGATGCGGGCGAAGGCCGAAGATGAGTGGGAACCGCCGAAAAGCGGAGCCCGCAACTATGGATATCTCCGATTTGAGCATCAGCCAAACGGAGACATCAAGGTGACGGCCAATCCCGAGAACATAGGCGACATCAAAGAAATGCTTGACGAAGAAGGGCGTGCCGGTGACGATAAAATATATGACCTCTTTGATGGTCCATCCACTTCCGGCGCTTTTGGCAACGGGTATACAGCGGTTCAGCCAGAGGATGTCGGGGCATTAACAGACGGGCTTCTTGTCGGCGACGGCGATTACGATGAACACGGCGAATTTTATACCGGCAATGTGTGGTGGTTCGCCGATTACGCCGTCAAAGGTTTTGTCGAGGAACTTGCCAACGGTCGTTCGATCACGCTGGTCTATAGCGGCTTTGCGTCGCCCACCGAGAAGCCGGAAGGCATCACTACAGAGGGCAACCGCAAGGTGAAGGCCGAGGGGGATGACAAAGCAATCATCAAACAGATGCTTGCGGCTCTGAAAAAAGCCGAGTTGTCAACGACTCAAATTGCTATTGCTTCGAGTATAGGCAAAAAGTCGAAAGATGAAAAGATACAGTGGTTCGAGTCGCAACTGAAACAACTCGGGAATGAACTCCGCGCTGCTATCGAAAAGGTGGGCGGCAATGTCACCGCCATGCGCACCCGCGCCGAAGACGCGCCGGAGCCGGTATCCGACATACCGGATGAAGCCGCCGAGAAACTGATCGAAGAGATATCGGAGCGGCCCATGTCGGCCCTAGAGTTCCGCGAGATCGCCGGAGACCTCGGGGTCGAACCCGAAGCCGCCGACGACTTTGCCCTGACCATGCTCCACGAGGCCATCAACACGCCGGACGAGGAAGTGGCTCGTATCGACGCAGAGGCGCGGCGCAAGGTGAAGGCCAGCGAGGTGATGGTGTTTATCCCCGAAAACGACATTATCCCCGAAAAGGGCGAGATGAGTACCAATCAGGTGGTCGCGCTTCTTCGCAAATACAAAGGCGACCCCGCCAAGATACAGTTTATCGCCGATATGCTGGAGAAATAGACACCGGAGCCCCGCAACGGCTCCGAGACACCCCTGAACGGGAGGCATCACCATGAGTATCAGCACACAGGACCATCAAGACCTGCTCGACCTGATCGCGCTGGGTCGCTACAATGCGCGGATCGAATTTGACCGGTATGCCATTGTGTTTGACCTCGCATCGGCCGGAGCCGAGGCCGAGGCAGAGATCGACATGTTGCGACGCAACGGCGGTGTCTACAATGAGCGGATGCGGCGAATCGCGATACTGTCACAGAACATACAATCTATCGGTCCTCTGGATATCCGCAACTTACCGAGTAGCGAGAGAATCGACAGTCTTCGTAAACTCGCGCCTCGAATCCTCGATTTCCTCTACAGTGCCTACGAGCAGTTGCGTCTCGCACAGGAGCAACGATTCAGCGGCATACTAGAGTCTGCAAAAAAATCTTTGGCCAACCAAGTTTCCGCTATTTCTGGCGACTCTTCCGAGTAGGAGGAGCCGTAACGCCCGATTGGTTGGGCCTCGACAAGGGCGTAAGCGCGGCGTGGCTATACAAGATTCGTAGGCACTACGCGATCATCAACGATATGCTGGACCGCGAAGAAAACTATGAAGAAGACAAAAGCCTGATAGAGTACGGCGGATTTTTTGCCAACCCCGAGGTCTACGCCGAGGTGAAGCGTCGCGAGGAACAGACGAGAAACGCAAGGGTCGAGAACTTCGACGAGGCCATAGCGGAGATGCGACGAAAGGCGAGGGAAGAGGCGCAGCAAAAAGCCGCTTTGGTTCCGGCCATAGAGGAAAAAGAGTGAACAACTACTGCACCGAAGAGTGAACAACTACTGCACCGAACCTTGCCCTCACGGCATTGCCTTTCAGTGCAAAGAGATCGTAGGCGATAGCGTAGACCTTCTCAATGATGCCCATCTGTTCCGCCACATCGAGCCGGTCCATTTTTCGGTTCTCGGCCCGCGACACCAGATCCACGCCGAGACGATACCGCACCTCCCGGTACAAGTCGCGCCACGCCATCTCGTGGCTTGTCTCTGCGCGGTGACAGTAGGACCGCAACAGTTGGCTGATGGCCCGACGCGGATCCTTTGCGGGGACAATGACCGGTTCCGGGAACATTTGTTGTCGATGCGGCAGCGGTTGGTCCCACAGGTTGGTCGGGGGCTCGGTGCGTCGCCGCACTCGCGACAACGCGGACTCCGCGAAGTTTCGGAACTCTAGTTGATACCGCAACAGGCGATCGCGGTCCTTGACCCTCGACGGGTGGATAGAGCACAGAAGCAGTTGCGCATAGTCGAGGCGCAAAAGAGTGGTGCCGCGTCCCGTATCCATGTCGCGGAAACGGCGCGTGGCGCGACAAAACGGCTCCGCTGAGACTCGGGCCCGGACCGCAGCGGAATCGAAGCCCACCGCAGCGGCAAGAGCGTAAGGGTCCACATAAGCGTCGTCGCCGTGTATCAGCAGAATCGTGTCGTCGCCGAAGGGCAGAGACAACCGACTATACATCGTTCCTCCAGTGTCGAGACGCTATGTGTTTGCCGATCCGCCAGCCGAGCCAGCACAGCGCGACGAAGCCGAACAGCAGATAGGGGATGAGACAGAACACGCCGAGTAGGATCCACGCGGCCGGTTTCTGCCACTCCACGACATCGCGCCATCGCCAAACGACGACAAGGTTAAGGACAATCCCGATGCCCCATATCAAGACATATAGATCAAACAGCGGTTGCATGACGATCCTCCAAAAGGTTGGTATATTTGGAAACAAAGGCTGCCAGAAAATCCTCGGCATCCCACACGATCACATCGGGGTCGCTGATGTCGAGACAGAAGAAGTTGACACGATCTATCTCCACCGCGAGATAGGGGGTGATGCGTTCTATCACGATACAGGGCATCCGGTTCTTGCCGCTCCTATGGTTTCTGGGGTCGAACACGGCTCGGATGCCCTGCATTTGCGAATGATCAAAGACACGAATCCCCGATGTGCGGTTACGGCTACGCAACACGAAACCCTGTTGACAAAACAGGTCCACGATGCGGCGCACCAAGTCGTCGCACAAGTTGACGGAGCGTTGTTCCATCATGCGGAGAAACGGGTCTTTGTTCATGGTTTCCTCCCTATGCTGTAAAAAACGCCAACGATGCGTCCACAGACGCGCCGTTGAGTCGAGACAAGAATACCAGTTTTCAAGATGGGGCGCAACGCCTTTTTTATGGTCTCGATACTGTACCCCGTCTTTTCTGCGAGTCGAGACGAAGTAACCTCTTCCCCGTCGTTGGCGAGAATATATGCGGCCAGACACACCACACCGGATGGGCGTGGCAACTCACGCATGGTTCGCCACAGAGACGGAGACAGCGTGAATGGGTTCTTCATATCAGTCGCCCGACGCTTCGGTTCTGATCTCGGCATCCATCTCCCTCTCGATCTCGGCCTCGGTGTCGGGCTCAACGGCGTTTTCATCGACCGAATCAAAACTGGAGACGGGGATGTCGAACGGCTTGCCCCTGCGGGTCAGGCCACCGGTCAACGAGTTGAATCCGGTGCGGTAACAGGTCGCGATGCCGTTGTCTTGCCTCTGCACAAACAGCAGTTCTCCGGCGCGACAGAACTTGGTGTTGCGCGTCGTGCGCATACATTTTGTTGCCGACACTTCCATGGCCTACCCCCTCCTCATCGTTTCTTCGACGGTTTCGGCCTCGGTCATCGGAGTAGCATCGGCGGTCTTGGCCTCGTAGTCGGCCCGGTCCGCGCACATCGACATGGTGACCTCGGGTTCGCTCTCGCCGCGACACAGGCGGAGGCACCGGCAGTAGGCGTGGTAAGCACCCTGCGCCATCTGGTCGCGAGGATTCTTTTCCGCATGTTTTCTGGCGGCAGAGGCCAACTGGGTGATGTTGTGTTCCGCCACGATCTGCGGCCGCGCCTTGAGTTCGGCGATCTCTTCGTTGAGACGAGACATTTCTTTGTCCCGAAGGGAAGCGATAACATCTTTTGCCTCAAGGGCCGAGGAAAGGTCGGATTCGACGACCTCCAGTTTTTTCTGAATCTCATCGTAAAGGTTTTCGGCCGATTTCGTTTTTTCGGTCTGCTCGATCAGGCGACCATTGAGGTCGTTGACATCGAGTTGAAGCGCGAGAATGGTCCCGAGCATCTCAGCGATCTGTTCCTTGGCCACGATCCCGACGATCTCGTGTACGGCCGCGATGAACCGGCTCCCCGTCTTTTTGCCGAACTGAAAACCGTAGGAACGCAGCACCTCAAGGTGTTGCTCCGACTCCTCGACCATCATGTTGCTGCTGATCCGCCGGTTCGCTTTCTGTTCCATCACTCTTTTGGTCATCAATCACCTGTCGCAATTAAGGCCCGCGACTAGCACTTATTGTGAGCCATCGCCACTACTGGGCGACTTCCGTTACCGTCATCGGGTCGATTCTTTCGCCAGTTTTCGCATCAACAATGCATGTTCCCACCAAAAGCAGGTCTTGCTCAAGCCGCATGGCATTTTTAGCGATATGCTCATTTGCATCGCGGAGTGTCGAAAAAGAAAGGCCGGAATCTTTCTTGTCGAAAAAGATACTCCACGAGTCGTCAGCCATGCGAACTGCCATATATGTGTGTCCGCCAACCCGACAATATGAATATGAACCAAGATTTTGCTTGCCAGTTCTTTTGGTCCCCATGATCTATCGCTCCGCAACCTTGTGGTAATGGTTTTCCTTGAGATACCTTTCGGCTTCCTTGCGTTTAATGTAGGCGGGGCACGGAGCGTATCGGCCATTCGCCGAGGCGACCATGTACCGTCCCGATTCGTGGATGCACAGAATAAGATCGCCGATCCCATCGCTGGTCTTGTCGGGCGACCACACAGACACGGGGTTTTTCACCACCGCTTTGGCTTTTTCCATCGTGATCATTCTAGCCTCCATCGCCGCACCTCGCAGCATCTGTTTGCCACCATAGCATACTTTTACCGCCGTGTCAATACTTATCTACGGTATTTTGCGAAAAAAATAGCAAGTGCCCCTATTTACTGAAAACTTGATTTATGGGGTGCGGTTTGTAGAATAGGGTTAGCCGTTTTTTTACAGGGAGAACCTCATGCCGCGATCACGGATCGACCCGAACATGCTGGTACGCATACAAAAAGCGTTGATAGAACATCCGGAAGAGGCCATTAAGGGAGCGCACAGCGCGATGCGATACAAGAGGAAATCGCGTATTGAGGGCGGAAACCTCGTATTGGCGCGACGCAAAAGAACCGTTGTGGCCGAAGCGGTAGGGATCGAAACGCCGAAGGGCCCACCAGACATGGAGCCCGCTACACCGGAAGAGGTCGAGCAGATAATGTCGGCCCTGAAAACGCTGAGTGGCACCACGCTGCTCAAAATGATGACGGGGACTCTTGACTACTACGGCATGATACGCAAGGCTCTTGAAGAGATACTGGCGGAAAGCACGGACAGCAACAACGATGGAGGATACCTATGAGCATGTTGAGGCGGCGCGTCGAAGCGAAACGGATGGGAACGCAGCGTCCGGTAGCGGGAGCGCAGAAAACGGTTGCGAGTCGGCGCGTGGTCGCGGGCCTCGGCATCGTGTTGGACCAAACGGGGTCGGAACAGTTCATGGACGAAATAGATCGCCGCGTCAGTTTTAAGGCGCGGTTCGCCAAGGAGACTCGGGAGAGGCAGGAGAAACTTGCGGAGATGCGTGGCGAAGTGGCGACGGCTCAGCGGAAAGCAATCGCCGCCAAAGTCAAGTCAAGCCGATCCTCGCTTAAAACCCAGATGCAGTCCGACAAAAGAGTCCCGAGAAGCGCGATGGGATATTTTGATCATCTGGGCGGGAAGACAGAATCGGATGCTTTGAGTCAACTTGAGAAGTACATACCCGATCTTGTCAAAGAGTACCGCGCCGCCAAAACTTCCGATTCGGAAGTTGGTCAAAGTGCTACGGCTGACAAGGGAAACGGAACAAAACTTCCGATTCCATCCAAGTCCCACCGCGCAGGCGTGCGTGCGAGGCACCAGACAACGGCCCTTTGGCACGATAAGGTTCAGAATGTGTACGCCGACATAGAAGAGTTGCGTGCCTACGACGAAATGTATGGATTGCTTGACCGCATCAACAAGACGGGCGGCAAGTATGAAAGCATTGAGGCGCTGTGGGAGGCGAACCCCGAGATAAAAGGATCGACCAACCCCAAAGACTTCGGGATGTACCGGGCGAAAGCCAAAGCCGCCGCCGACCTTTCCGTTGCGGTGCCCGAAGGCGTGAGCCCCGAGGCGGTTGAGGAAGGCGCAGCCGTTGAGAAGGAACACGGCACCACCTATAACCAGATCAAGGAATACTACGCCGAGAACGGAGAGTTCCCTCCCTTTGACATGGTGACCGAGTGGATCGCTTCGGACCACCTCAAGGAATTCGCGGATTACTACGAAGCCCTTGAGGCGATGGAGAAGGAACTGAAGGCGGAGAAGAATCCGGAAGCCAAGGCAACGCGCACCTGCTCACGGACTTCAACTACGATAACTAAGGAGCCGCCTATGAGAACTCGCGCCAATAACGCACAGACCGACCGTATCCCGTGGAGAGCCGATGGACAGGCCATGGCCGAGTACATGAAAAGGTACGGGCTCGAAGCCGACTGGCAGGGATGGCTCACCAAGGGCGGGGAACGGGTGGCCTATAAGATCGACGACTCAAAAGTGCCGGGACAGCCCGCGTTCATCGTGGTGTGGGTTGACCCGACTAAAAGGGAGATGGTCCTGAACCCAACGGCCCGTAAAGTGACGGCGGCGGGGACCAAAGCGACCGCAACCTTCACTTTGATCTGTGAAGGCAATGTGGACCCACAGACGGTGGCGGGTCGCTACTTGGCGCAGGACCAGTTCCGTGACTGGGCTGCCGACTATATCATGGGGCAGATCGACACGAGGTTTTACCGCTACGATGAGGAAGAGACCGATGCGGCGGGAGCCGAGGCGTATATGCGGCTTGAATCCGTATCGTTGGATCGCGAGAGCCTGACCGTGGAGAGTGACTTCTCGGTGAAGATACAGGGCACCGCCACCTACGAATACGCGGTGAACAGCGAGTATGGCACCGAGGATGTGCTGTGGGGTGTCGAGCACGCGCTGACCAAATCAATAGAGGACAATATACCGGGGGCCGAGATCGATATGGATAAACCGGTGAGGGCCATAAGGCTGGACGAGGACCGGTTCAGCGACGATTGGGTGCGGGGACAATACGAAGACATCATCATGTATCCGGCGGACCCGAACAACAGTGAAACCAGCATTGCCGAACTCGCGGCACGCATCGCCGATAAGACGGGGAAGGAACCCGACTTTGCGGCGGCGCGGCGGTTGTGGAAGAAACTGTCGGCTACCGGAGCGAAGAGTGCCGAGGGCTGGCTGGCGCAGGCTAAGGCGATGCTGGCAAAGACGAGAGGAGCCAAGAAGGCCGCGTCACTCAAGCCGGGGCAACGGTATCGCAAGATGTCGCCTACCGAAACAATGATGGCGGCATCCAATCCGGCGTTTACTGGGCAGGCGGAAGACGGTACGCTCTTGATGGGGGGCTATGAGATTGAGGAGAACCCCAATACAGGAAACGAAGAGGCGATCTATGGTTGGTATGTGCCTTCCGAAGAATGGGAAATAGCGAGAGCGCAAGAGCAGGCCGCCAACGCAAAAGAGGCGGGCAGGAAACTGTACTATGTCAACGCGACAAGATCGACGGAGGCAAGGAAGGTGGAGTTCCTTAGGGTAGGCGATACGGTACGGTTTCTCCCCGGAACATACTTTGAAGGCAAGGTGGGAGAAATAGTTGATACCGACACGAAGAGAACCGATTGGGATCAGATCGAAACCGTATATGAGGTCAGAGGCGAGGGCATAGACGATTCCGCAGCCGAGAGTTGGGCCACCGCCGACGAGTTGGAGCGGGTCGAGGCGCAACGGGCCACCGCATCGGCCCACACCGATTGGAACCTAAACGAAACAATGGGCGCGACAAAATACAGGGCAAGAACCAGCGTGGGCAAAGAGGTCGAGGTCTATGTCCTCGGTAGCCCCGAGAACGGGAAGGAGACGGCTCTGGTGCGTTTCGAGGACGGACATACGGAGCGTCGCCGCGTGGAGCAACTGAGCAACATGGAGAAAGTGACGGCTCAAAGGGCTCGGGCCGAACGAGTCACCGAGATCAAGGGGCCGGACGGGAAGGTCATGTTTCGCATCGAGAAGGAGTATATCCAGCAGTATCCCGGCACCCGAGGCAAGTTGACTTGGTTCCTCGACGATGCGGGTGGTGGCAACATCGTGAACGGTGACGAAGCCTATGTGATGAAGGAACTGGATCGGCTCATGGAGAAGCATGGTATAGGGAAGCCGATTGCCGCCAAAGCCAAGTCTGCCAATGTCGCGGCCTCTCGTATCAAGGCATGGACCGAGAAAGACGACTTACCGGAGAATATCCGTGGCAAGGTCACTTTTATCGGCAAGGGGTACGAGATAAAGAAACAGAAGGGGACCGAAGAGCCCACTTATGTTGTCACTTTTGCCGCCAACGAAGTGGTGGGCGACAACGACACGGAGAAGACATACGATATCGGCCTCCGCTCGGAGAACGAAGTGAAGATGTTCAAAGACCTTCTGAAAAAGAACATGGCGGCCACCGCCAAGTCCGTCAAGGCTTCCTTGAGTAAAGAAGAGGCGGAATACGAAAAAAAGAACGGGCTTTCATTTGAACAATACATGGAGAATGTCGAAAAGACAAAAGGAATGATGGCCACAGAAGAATACAGTCAACCCGAACAAGAACATAGAAAGGAGTATGAGGAAGGGCTGCGGAGACTGATGAAGAAAGGATGGACTGCCGTGGCCAAGTCCAAGGGACCGATGACCGACGAGACCTATGCGGTGCATGGAGACTCGGAGTTCTATAGGACCGGCGACAACTTCTGGTTCAGCGACGACGGACGGCTCATCGCGCTGACCGAGGCGCAGGCCGATGAGGTACGAGGCGCACTCGCGGAGTCCACGGCATTGCTGAAAACGGAAGAAGACAAGATATTGTCGGTGCGCAACCTCGTCAAAGACTTGGGGCTCCTCAAACAGAAACGGCAGGAGATGAAGCGGATGGCCACACGAGCCGAATTACAGACGAGTCATGGGGACCGCGTGGAAGCACTGACCCGTAAAGTGCTGTCACTGGCGCAGGCCGTGAAGTCCGTCTATGCGGGGCCGGTCGGTGCGGTGATGCGGCCGATAGCGGATAGGATCGGCATAAAGGCGCGGCAAATCTATAACGAGACCCATACTCAGAATTGGGTCACGGCAAGCCTTGTGCCGATGAGCCGGGACCCGAAGGCGATACGCGCATCAATCACCGAATTGGAACGAGAGGTTCGGGAACTGCGGCTCCCCTTGGGTCTTGCCAATGTGATGGCGCACCGGCTCAAAGACGAGTTGAAGGTTCTTAAAAACACGATGGATAACCTGTAGGGAGAAAGCGATGAAAGACCGCGTGATCCACGGACCCGGCGACCCCATGTTTGATGTGGCGGCCCAGTCATTGATCGGGGAGAAGAAGCCCCTTGAGGGCATAGACATGAATACGGACCAGTTCCTCGACCTGACCGAGGACCAGATGCGGGATCTGTCACAGGACGAATTGGAAATAGTTTCCAAACTCTGGGATGTCGATATTGATGCGCGGACCCGCGAGGTGCAGAGCATCGTGGATTACACCGCCGAACTGTTGACCAAATCGACGGCGGTGATGAGCAGCCTCGACATCGCGAAGTTGCGGGACGCAGTGGCTCTATACGAGAAGACCCACGCGGTACAGCCCGTTGCACCGGTGCCAAAGACTGAGGCCCGGAAGGTAACGGCGGCGCAACTCACGCAGCGCATCAACACCAACGACAATCTGATGAATCCCATTATATGGGGCAACCTGATCGATACCGTAAACGCCAACGAACCCGAGGTGAGCGAAGCATCGGTGATGAAAGTGTTTCGCGACCTGCTGAGTCACAACGCCAATGAGGCGCGGGCGGCTCTGAGCCAGAACATGGCGCGGGTCATAGAGTTGGCACAACACGAGTAGGAGGCAGAGATGGCGCAGAAAGAGAAGAAACTAAAGGTCGTGGAAGACCCCCGCATGGAGCCCGCCGTTGAGACAACGGAGTCCGAGAGTCCGCGTGTCGAGGTGGGGGAGGAAAGAGAGGGTAGCGATGAGATACAGGCTCCTCGGGTCATCGAGGCCAGCGGGGTCGAGAAGGAGCAGTTGGGCCACACCGACTGTGCCGAGATGGAGGGGGAAACGGTGGAGACCCCGCAGGGCGATGTAACCTTTAAGAAGGTGGTGACCACCCGTTTCTTGGGGCAGGATGTCGAAAAGGTAGTGCCGGTCCGGGAAAGCAGTGAAGACACGATACGGGTCGGAGAGGATGTCCATGTCTATAACGACTGGAACGACCGCGAGTTTCTGATCGAACGCATAGAGGGTACGCATGGCACCAACGCGGATGGACGGCCCGAACGGATCACCGCAGGGTTCCTCGACATAGCGGAAGACTATGGGCACGGACGGATCAAGGACATTGATCTGCCGGACCACGCGGGGCTCCGTCAGTGGATGCACGAGTATAGGGTAAAGACCCTACAGGCGATGCGGTATCGCTATGTGCCCGAATACAACATACAGGCGGGGGTCCGGTTCTATTTTCAGTCGTGTCTCGACCATATCAAGGCACGGAAAGAAAAGTTAGGTTCGGAACAAAGTCTGGGTATAGTCACGGCACAGGAGTACCAGAACACCCGGATGCTTCTTGAACTGGCGGAAGGCGCGTATCGGAAATTCTTGAGCGGAGAAATCGTACTGTGAACGAACGGCAAGTGGAACGCCTCGCGGCCTGTGTCTCGGCCATAGCCTCGGTGCCGAACCTTACCGAGACTATACGAGGGACGGTACAGGACATTATCGGCGCGGGCATGGAAGGCGCGGTGGGCCGGGACGACGGCTCGGTGACGATGCGGCGACGCGACATGGAGGCGCGGGCCCATAGTCTGGTTACGGCGCGGACCCACCACGAGATACTGGATTGGGTCACCAACGATGTTCGAGCCGTGCCAATGATCGAAGAGGTGACGAGAATCAACGGGGGCTGGAAGGGGGGTCGGGACAGTTTTATTGCGTTGCTACGGCAAAGCATGGAGTATGAGTTGATGCGCATCGTATATGCGGCATTGCTGAGTGTCAAAACCGTAACTATAGAGTAGGGAGAGAACCATGCCTAATCCTTGGACCAAAGAAGAGCAGGAACGGATCAACGGGATCGGCGCGACTGCAATGACCGTGAAAGACGAGGAGGCACGCGAGTCGGTGCTTGGCGACATAGACGAAGCCCCGATACGCGGCGGCATGGGCACCGATGCGATGCGGCGGCGAGACGAGGCGATGAGAGCCGAAGCGGAAGCGGTGGGGGGACAGGGGGAACACAGTGTCTACACGCCGGGAGAAGACCCAGTGGAAGCGGAACGACGCTTCAACGAAGAGTTGGGCCGGGGATACTTTGCCGCCGTGGCGAAACGGCAGTTGCCGGACCTAGGCGATGTGGACATGGACGGATTCAGTCTGCGTGCCATGAAATTGCTGGCCGAGGAGCGGGGCATCGAGTTGCCGCCCGACGAAGAGATGTTGCCGACCCAAGAGGAAGGCGCGGCGGAGGAAGGAGAGGAGGACGACGCGGTGTCTCAAGAAGAGGCGGAACAGTCCGTGGAGGTCGCGAAGACGAGTGTTGAACTGATCCGTGACAGCGCGGAACAGATCATGGATATCGTGAAGGAACTCGGCGACTCGGTGGAAGAGTTGAGCGACGCGCCTACGGACGAGAACCTTGAGATGGCCGAAGAGATGGACGCGGGTATGCTTCCGGACCAAGAGGAGGAGCAGAGACCGGCGGTTGCGGCGGCGAAGACAAAAGCGGCCGGACATCCGCAGACCGGATGGGATGTTTACCTGAACGGCAAGTGGATAGAAAAGGTCTTCTATGATGCCGACATGACGGATGCCGAGGAGATCAAGAAGAGCCTTGTCAACCATGACGGTTTCAATCCGGGCATCGTGGTTCGCAAAGAGAAGAAGCGGCCCAGCGCCGCATCCAAAGAAGGCCCGATAGCCGACAGCAGCACCCCCAAGGCCGAGGGGGAGGACGAAGACCCGCTCAAGGATGGGACCAAGGGCCGCGCCGATGTGGACGGGAAACTGGTGGAGAAGAAACTGACCAATGCGAAGAAGGTCGTGGCCAAGAGTCCCGAAGGTGTTATCCTGTTCGCAGATGGTGCCCGTGGCATCTACATTCCTCAATACTTCGCCGAGTCAATCGAGAGAGACCTTGTGAAGGGTGTTTCCGATGAGGACTGGGAGATATTGGAGGCGGGGCCGGATCACGAATTTTACTGGGAAGCATGGGATGATGTGGAAAGAAGTGCGGAGGTCGTTCTGGATGGGCACACCTACACGCTTACTTATGGCGAGGGCGGAGGCGATCTTTTCCTGATCTGCCCCGAACTGATGACTGATGAGGAGAAAGAGAACTTCGATATGGAACCCGACGACGACGATGACGATGACCGCGATGACACCGGCGGCTCCACCTACCCGTCGATGAGCAAGTCTGAACGGGATCGGGCCATAAGAGAGGGCAGGATAGATGCGGCTCGAAAGCAGACGGCGGCGATGAATCCACGAGCCGTGAAGGCGATCCGCGCCTATGCCTCGATGCACCGGCGGATAGACGACGCGGACTTCGCCAAGGTGTGCGCGGGGCTCAAGGTTACCGTTGAGGCGGGCCGGAAGGTGATGGCCGCCAACTACGGCAAAGGCGAACCCAACGGCGCGTTCTACCACAAGATCAAAGACTTCGTGCGGAACCTTGGGACGACGGCGGCACAGAGAGGTGGCGAACGCACCCGCCCTTTTAGGGGCAAAGCGTGGACCAAGGACGGGTCCGACATAACTCCGGGGGCATGCAGACTCATGGAACTTTTTGACACTTTCGTGATCGGCAAGGGGTGGCGTGAAAAGAAAGATTTCGATGCGAACAAAGATGCTATCGTAAAACACATGCGTCCCCGCATCAAAAGCGTGTCGAAAGCAGACCTCGAAGTTCTTTCCGACTATAACTATCACTTTCTCATCGAGATCATAGAGGACACGCTACAGAACGCTCCGACCGCAGCGACCGCCCGCAGATCGGCTACCGCTGCGCCCTACTACTCGATCAGCGATGGGATGACCGAGATGAAGGGGACTATAGACATCTACCCCGGCCTCAAGATACCCTATGGCGGGTCTTCGAGTCCCGACCCGGTATACATCACCAAGGTCGAGAACGGCAAGGTGTATTTCAAGCATTGGCCGTATACTCCCGAAGCAAGAGAGACATGGGAAGACGAGCAAGCATTTAAGTATGTCGCCGAGAAGTCGCTCAAGAACGGCATAAAAAACTACGAGCATTACCTCAAGACGGCTGCCGGAAACGCAAATCCGCTCATAATCAAGCGGGTGCAGGACTACAAAGACCTGTTGGCCAACAAGAAGATATCCGAGGGAGAAACCTATCGGCCAGACCCAGAAGCATTGTCCCGGTACGATCTGATCGTCAAGGTAAAAGAAGGGGCCGACCTTTCCGATGTTCGCAACCATGACGCATGGTATCTCATGGAAGAGTTTGGAGTCGGTGATGTGTCCGGTCTCAATGATGGGACATATCGGCTCGGCGGGCTTCGTCCGTCCGACATCGCTGAACTCGAAGCGGATGGTCGTCTTGAGATCGTGGAAAAGATACGCGATACGAGCGGCGGGCGAAAAACTGCAATGCGGGCAAGGGCCGCCCGTACCGAGGATGAGATACGGAAAGACATCCGCGATCTGCGTCGGCGCATGTTTGACGATGGCGCGAACGAAGAAGAGATAAAGCAGCAGTTGTCCGAGAAGAAGAACGAACTCAATGCGCTGCTCGGTGGGCGCATCCTTGAGGACTCGTTTGAGCCGAAGATTGAGAAGGTAACTCCGACCATGTACCGTATAGGGTTTAACTACAAGACAGAGAAGTCCGATACCCCTCGTTATGTTGAGGCTCGCGAGTATATCGTGCGAAGAACGAATGATGGTCGGTGGGATGACCGATACGGTTATATCGGCGACATGGCGGGTCTTCGGCAGAAATGGGCGGAAATAGCGCGGGAAGCGTTCGATGCTTTCGCCAAGGAAGAGAACGCCAAGATGGAAAAGCACTTTGCGCCGAGTGCCCGCAGATCGGCGAGTGCCGGTGTTGGCGAAACGATACTGCAACAGTTGGGCGGCAACAAGTTTCTTGCCATGACCGGGGCGCATGTCCAGAGTACGACCGAGAACATGCTTGCCGTCAAGTTTCCCAAGGCGAAGGACGGCATCAACGCGCTTGCCGTGTACTACGACGAAGGCAAGGATACCTACCGGATGCGCTTCATTTCACAGAAGGGTGCGCCGACGATGGAAGTGAAGGATGTCGCGGTGGTTGATGATGTGTACGCCGAAGACCTGCGCCGCATCTTTACCGATCACACCGGCCTTGAAACGAGCCTCGGCACCATGCGGGGACAGAAGGCGAGGGCCGAAAACACGGTGGCCCTCGATGAACTCCGCGAGATCCAGAACTGGTTCTCCAAGAATCCGATCAAGGATATGCCGCCCGAGACCTACGCGAAGATGAGCGAAGAGATCAAGGCAAAGGCGGACCGGATGCGCGAACTCATGGCGGACCTCTACGAAGAGACTCCGTTACGGCAAGCGACGGCGCGAGTCGCTGCGGTTAAGGCCGGAGAGGAAGTTGAGCATCCTCGGTTCGGAAAGGTGCGGATAGAGCATATTGACGACAAGACCTATTCGATTCCGATGGCCGTGTTCGAGGTGATTGATGGAGACTTGAAAGGCGAAAAGATCATTCGACCCGCCGGAGAGTTTGATGTGACCGCCGCCAAGAAGCCCGGTGGCATCGATGTGCGCCAGAGCAAGGGCAAGTGGGAAGTCGTGGACCGCAAGGACAACGACAAGGTGCTGGGCACCCATGACAGCGAAGAGAAAGCGCGGGAACAGCAGAAGGCTATCTATGCCAGTATGAACGCGAAGGGAGCCGCCAACCCCATCGATATCGGGGACGGCTACTATGTCCACAAGGTAGGCTATGACCGCAACGGGAACTGGTCCGTATGGGTCAGCAAGGGGGCGAATCCCGCCATGAAGATTCAGACCAACGGAGATGCACCCGAGGCGCACCGCGCCCGTGGCAAATACAAGGACTTGTCCGAAGCGGTCGATGCCCTCAGCGACCGGGCCCGTGACGAACTGAAGGAGTATCACCGGCGGTTCGGAGCCAAGGCAACCACGGAGGGTGGCGATGCCAAACCCCCTTTTCGGGCAAGGCGGGAGGTACTACGCCGACCGCGCCGATAACACCGACTATGCCGACCAGTGGAGCCCCGACGACGGGCCCCGCATATAAGTCAGGGGACCGGCTCAAGGTAAAGATCGGCGATCAGGATGTGGACGGCACCGTCGAGACCGTGGACACGGCGACCAATAAAGTGACGGTAAAGCCGATGCAGGGCGGCACCTCCTTTATGATCGATATGCCAGCGGCGGGGCAGCCCGTGGTGACCAAGGCAGCAATGGATGAGTACGGCCCCGGAGAAGAGGGTATACGCCGGAGCGAACAGGAACTATATCCTGCGCTGGATCGTGCGCCGGAACCCGAGTTCTTCGATGAAGGTTCGGTGGAGTACATGCATTATCCGCATCGATACATGAGCCCCGACGATTATGAGGTGTACCAGCACTACGGGAAGTTTCGGGTGCAACTTGACATCGATCTGGACCAGAGCGACATCGACATGATGCTGGAATATCCCACCGAATTCCTCGGCGACCTCGTGGGAAGCGACAAAAGAGTGGGGCTGACCAAGGATATGCGTGAGCAGGAAGGACTCGAAAAGCCGCTGATATGGCTCGGCGCGGACAAGAGATCAGTAGAGGGTTATTGGTACAGCGACGAAATGACAAGAAATCCATAGAGGTACGCCATGACATTCATATCATCGGATCGCAGACCACGCAACAAGGCAAATGACGGCTTCGAGTTTCTGCGCGAAGACTACGAGAATTTGATACTTGATGAGATGTCGGACACAGGCAATGCCCTCTTGGATCTGGAGGGGCACGACACGATGCAGGGCGGCATTGTTTCCGGATTCGAGTTGAGCGGCGCGGGGACCGACACGCTTGAGATCGCGCCCGGTGTCGCCTATACTGGCCGGATGATCCGCTGTGAAGAAACAAGTGTTCAGTCATACAGTACCGCCGCCTTGGCCGATGATGTGTATAATGTCAACCTGCTCGCGTCGCTGACCAACGACACCTCTACGGAGGCCACGCATCCGTTCAGTGGCGACACGCAGTATAAGCGAAAGAAACTGGTCCTTAGCGTAGAGATAGAGTCGTATGCGGTCTCGCCCCTCATCACCAACTCGAAGGTACGGCTCGGGCTGATACAGGTCGTGGGTGGCACCATCGTGAGAATAGGCGATGCATCTGAACTCACGATATCGTCCGGCGTATTTCCGCTCTCTGCAACCATGACGATCAATGCAAAGGACGGCGCGATTCTGTACGGGGCGCAAAGCAATAAAAGATTTTATAGGTTTCGGACCGAAATAGGACCGGCCGGTTCCGTCACGGTTACGGAACAACAGCATCCGTGGCTCACCGATGTCTGGTACATGGATGTGGTGATTCCTACCGATACGGCAGGAGTTTCTGTGGCCAACCACGCGGAGGTGCAAGCCGCTATTTCCGCGACATCGGCATTTACCGCGTCGGTTGCGGGGCTTCCCCTCATCCTTTTCCCACACACAGGCGCGATATATCTTGACGAGTACCAACAGATGAGCGGCGGCGACAGCCATCGTCAATACTATGTGGCTAGGGGCGGTAGCGTGACCGTGGATAGCCGAGACCCGGCGCGGCAAGAGAAGTTTATGCCCGAAAACGATACGATGTCGAACCATGTGACCCGGAAAGGACACGAGGCGATGACCGATAATAACCCGCACGGGACCGGCATCGACGATATACCGGGGCTCGCCGACAGCATGGCGGATCACCAGAGGCGGGAACACAATAGAGACCGCTGTGGTATCGCGAGAGGATCGGCTTCGGACTGGCTCGACGCAACAGCGGTGGTGAACCAACTTCAGATCAATGTGGCCGCAAATCCCCTGAACCGGGCCATCGTGGACGGCGAGGTGGTTGTGGCGGCAACAGGGGGTCCGTTCACCGACACGCCGGGTGGCGCATACAACATCTACACGGCCGAAGTCAATATGGCCAAGACCGGACTTCTTGTGCTCACGAAAGTGGCGACATGGGTTGACAATGCGCCGTTGAACATAACCATCAATGGAACCAATGATGCGTTGTTGTCCGTGGTCGCAAAGAGTCCGGGGCTTACCGGAACGCGGCAACTCGTGCTGACCGTGACATCGGGTCCGTTGCTATACGAAGCCTCCTTTGACGGTGGCCCCACAGTGGATGTTACGAATGTCGTCGCTAATGGATACCGGCTGATAGCGGATGACGGTGAATGGATCGATGTGTACCATGAAATCGAAGCGTTCCCGCTACCCGACAATGTGTATAGTAACAACATCGTATTCGTTGCGTCGGATCAAAACGATACCGCACTGACCCTAGCCACCGCGACTTGGGGCGACGGACACCGATGGGGCCATGTGGTCGATAAGAGAAGGTACGGCACCTTCAGTGCGGAACACGAGACCTACGGACAGGTAGCGGATGCGCTGGATTACGGGTGTCGGTACAGTGGCGACGGACTACTCAATGCGGCAGAGGACGGACTGGTGCCGTTCGAGGTAGATTTTAGGGGCCAGACATACCGTGTGCCCGCCACGACGCTGGCATCCATAGTGGGGCTGGCGAATGGTCACAACCTCGTTGCGGTACGATTCGATGCGGCACGAAACTATGAGGTGATACGGCTCGGTGACGAGACCACGCTGTTCACTACTTGGGTAAAGAACACCGATGTTTTACTCGGCGACCTGTTCTATGCCGCCGGAGTTCCGGTCGCGGCCCAAAGCGTGTGGTTCCAGCAGGTGGGCGAGAAGGGGTTCCGGGGCATCCATATCAAGGCGGGTGCATTCGGGACCGGATGGGGCATCGACGATGCGCTTAACTATATGCATACCGTTTGTCTCGACACCACGATAGCGGCCAACACCACCTTCATTCTGGAACTACTCACCGACCTCACCTCTACGGTGGCAGCGGTGAGTATAGGCAAACTCTTGATTCGTGGCAACGGTCACAGCATTACCGGAGACACCGAGATCACCTGTAATACCGCGCTGATCAATGATGCGACTTTCTCCACAGGGTTCCGGTTCAGTCAAGACAACCTCGCGGCCTCCGTGTTCAGCGGTGACCGAACCAATGTGGTGGGCGCATACGGCGATCCGTTCCTCGACCTCTCGGCGACAACGCTGTCCACAGTAGATTTCGATCAATGCGCGTTTAACCACAGCGGCAACAACGCGATAGTATATGCCAACGCGGTACAATCGGTGGTGCGGATCCGCAACAGCACATGGTTGTCCACCGGCAACTTCTCCTACCTTGTGTTGGGGGCCGGAGTAGGTTCGACACAGGTGCAGATGATGGGGAACAGCATCGTGAGTGCGGGGTCAGTCCTAAATTTCAGCGGGAAGACGGCAACCCTACTGCTCAGCAACAACTACTGGAATCATAGCGCGGCAGTTGCTCCGATATATTTCAGTGGAGCCGGAGTGCTCGCCTCCTTTTCGGTGCGGATGTACAGCAATACCTGTTATTGGACCAGCACACACGCTGCGGCATCGGTATCTATGGTCGATATCGCTCCGGGCGTGGGCAACCTGTTGCTCTCGTTGCTGGTGAAAGGCAACGAATTCCGGCTCGCCTATGACAACGCGACCACCTATCCGTCCCTGTTCGCACTCTCGGGAGCCCTCGGGTCTCTCGACGGTGGACCCGGCATGTACTTCAGCGATAACTCGTATTGGGTCACCGCAGAAGGCACCTCGGTCACCGCAGCCGTCGATGAATCGTTCGCGGTGTTCCGCGACTCGTTGCCGGAGGCGTATGAGGGACCGTATGAGTGTAGGGGCGAGACCATCTATTTTGCGAGTAACGGAACTCTCGCGGCGGTGCATACCGAGGGCTTGACCAGTAGCGAATCTGCAATAATCGATGGGGTTACCTTCTTGGCCGACGACCCCAGCGTATCGAGAGGATGCAGGATCGTAGCGGACTCCGATATGATCGCGATTCGCAACATCAATTTCCCGCCGGTGGTTCATGCGGGTGGCACGGTGTCGAGCGTGCATCGACTCGACGCGACCGGTATCAATGTGACCGTATCCGATATCCAGAATGTGGGGACGGACAGCAACGAGTCGGTTCAGATCATTGCGGACGACGACGACTTTATGGTCGATGTCTCAGATGTCAAGGGGCGCAGATCGCATACGGCAGGAGACGAGCCGATGATCCTGATCAATGGCGGCGCAAAGGATGATGGCAATGTTTCGGTGTCGGCGTGCCATTGCGTGGACACAGCGGATGTTCTCGCGTATACCGCGTTGGTTGCCAATCTCGGATTAAGATGCGTCTCGTTCTGCATCGGCTGTGTGCAGAGGGGCGGGAACCCTGCGGTTGCCGTCGGGTTCGATGTGACCAGTAACCACCATGTAGCGTAGGGAGACAACGATGGCCGTGACGATAGAAGCGAGTTCAACGACCCGTAGAAGCGGTGTGGTGACGCTGGCCGATGCCGATATCCATCAGGTGACAGGAGTGAGTCTAGCGACCACCAGCGGACGGATCGATATGTGGGGGCTGGTTAACGGCGGAACATTTTGCGGCGCACCAATGTATTGGCACAAGGGAAAAGCCGCCGCTGGAGGAACTGCGTCGGAAGGCACGATATTGCTGGAAGACGCGGCGGGGGCATTCATAGACAGCAATTCCGCAACGAACACCATAAAAGATTTTGCAGGAGACCTAAACACATATTTTGGAGCAGTAGACAACCTTCTTTATATTCAGAATAAGACAGGGGCGAGCGTGACGATTTGTTACGATCTCGTCGTGATCACTCATTAAGACAAGAATTTCCATCACCGGAAAGTATCATATTGGAAGGACAGACGCAAACCGTCTCGCCGCCGACCTGAAAACACGATCCGCCGCCGTTGCATGGCATCGTGTCGGGACACTCTGCGGGGCATCCCATGGGGCGGTCAGTGGGTAGATTGTGGGGGTCACAGACCGAGCATAAAGAAACGGGGTCAGCATCGTCTTGGCGCAAATATCCGTTGCGGCACAGACAATACGCATCGCCTTGTTCCGTATAGACACAGTTGCCGTTGCCGCAATCGTGGTATAGCGGTGCCTCGCCCGATGGCGCACCAAGTCTCATGCAATCCGGCTTACAGATTCCATCCCCGTCGCTGTCCTGATACCCGTAGGCGCAGAGATCACACTTGGGGCCGATGTAACCCTCGTCGCAACCGTAATCGATGGCACAGGATGCCTTACATGCGGCAACAGTAATGGCGCGGCAGTTGTTGGCACAGGCGACTCGGCACTCAGGCGTTGCCTTGTACACATCGGGCATAATCGTGGCGCAAAACACCCAGCCGCCGTCGCATTCCTCGCCGGGGTCAATGATCTCGTTGCCACACACAGCGGGGTCGGCATAGCGGTCACCGGCCTCGGTGTCGGGCATGATTGACTCCATGGGTGCGAGATCGGAGTCGGCAACGGCGGTGTCCGGCACCTCGTTGTCATCATACTTGGGGGTCTGCTCCTCGTTGCAAGCCATCACCAGAATGGCCGCGATAGCGACAAGATACTTCTTCATAATGTCCTCCCTAGTCCTTGAGTTTTTTGCCGTTTTTCTTCAGATGCCATACTATTCTACCGTAGATGCACGAGATGTAAAGTGCAGAAACCTCGGGGTCGCCCCAGAGAAAATACTGCTCCAGAACGAACTGCGCCGCGTGAACCGACTCGTGGACAATAGCGTTTCTGTTCGTGGACGAATTTTTATCAAAAGCGACGACGATGGACGCAACATTGTTTTTGATCACTCGTTGACAGAGAGCGGCTTGGCGGGGACGAAACCACAAACTGTGATCAAGTACCACATCTTTTCCGTAACGAGGGGTGAGAAACGCTTGCATGTCATCTGAGGTTGCGTTGAACAAGATCAAAAACTCCACTTCCCAAAAATCGTCGTAAAAGCACAGGGGGATTAGTTTTTTCTTTAACGCTTCAAAAGCAGCATCGTTTTTCTTAGCGATGGACTTCATTTTTACTCTCCATGCGTGGGAAACTGCACCACGCATCCCTTGCCGCGCCGCAACGGAGACACAACCGCGACACCGTTTTCCAGAAGAATCCCGAGATCCTTCACCCCTGCTTCCACCTGTCGCTCGTGCCAACGCAAGGCTTCGGCCATATCAGTCGGCGGCTCCTTGGGGATCGCGGCCATCATCTCGCGCAGGGCCTCTTCATAGGCAACGCACCGCTCATAGGTCTCCGGCGCGGCGGCGATGAGTTCGGCATTTTCATCATCACATTCGCATATTCTGTCATCACCGGAAATCACGGCGGTCGTAAAACAACAGGTGTGCTCACATCTTTCTTCGGATACTTGCCACGGCCCTTTGGTGTACCCTTCGATCTTCCGCATCGGATTCCTCCGTCACCGCACCTTGCGGCATCAATACCAGTATTGCGAAAATCTTGCTAAATGTCAAGAAAATTATTAAAAAAAGTTTTTATGGTCAAATGAGTGGAAACTTGACTTGTCGTTTCGCAATGTTACAATGCAGTAACCTATGGAGGAGAGCATGGCGACTCAACTTTTTTACCTCGACTTGATACTGCGGAAGCGCGTGGCCGGTGTGGATCAGGACGCGGCGCGTATCGAGAAGGAGGACTACGAATCCTCGAATATCCTTGAACGCACCCTCAGCCTCACCGCGACCGTGAACGAGGTGATATGCAACACGGCGGGCACCTATCTGCTGGTTGCCGATGTCGAGGATGCAACGGCACAGGTCACACTGTATGTGGACGGACAGGCCCTCACCTTCCGCGACATGTTTTGCGCCGTGATCAGCGGGACCACCGTATCGATGACCAGCACGGTGTCCACCGATGTGGCGATACAGATGATAGAGATCGTGTAGTGTCCCGTATCATTGACCCGATAACGGGACATCATTTTAAGGATTGCGACTGTGGCTCCTGTTGGTTCGGGCGAAGGCCCAAAACCAGTATTCACCGTTGCGTTCATCCCGATACTGATGAATTCTTTGTCAAGAACCCAAACGCAGAATGCCCGGGCCATACCGCTAAAATAGTGCCCGCCATCAACTTCGTTGCCGAGAAGATTATTTTTATCCGAAAAACTTGACACGCAAGCAATTTTTTCGCAAGATGTAGTGTCTGAGGCATCGGAATATCCTCCCCCGATGCTCCGGGGAGGGGCAGGCGGACATGGTTCCGTGACCCCTCCTTGAAAAAAGAGGAGGATAAAGAGGAGGAGGCATGAAAAGAAAACCGAAACAGAGAAAAGGAACGGCATCGTTTCAAGTCTTACCGCGTCGTTGCCCCGATTGCGGGGGGAAACCGGTTGTCGTCAAATCAAGTTATGGCGACTTCATGGTGATGTGCGAGAACGCGGGATGCAAGGAGCCGAGGCGCACCACATGGTATAGGTCCGAAACATTGGCTGTCGAGGCGTGGAACAATGCGTGGACAACGAAGGCCCGCGACTTCTTGGGGCGACGGATATGAACAAACCGAAGTTTCGGATCCCGCTGAAGAGTACCGAGTCGATTCGCGCCGTATATGCGGAACGAGCCTCGGGGCCCGGATGGGCCAACAGCCCCGTGTCTATAGTGATCTATGACTCGGCAACGAACCGTTACAGGGAAGAGACGATACAGCCCCGAGACTATATGGCAGACGATGCGATGACCGCACTATTTACGGTATGCGCGGTTGCTCACGAGTCGCTGATGTCGGCGGTGCAACGATATGTGGACCGAGTATGAAGACTGAGTGGCGATACTACGCGACACTGGAACGATGGTATCTGGAAACGGAGTGTCAGACCATTGCATCGATTTGGCGACACGGCAAAGAGTTCGTGGTGGGAACAGACACCATCATTCCCGAAGAACTGTTGCCGAGACGAGCATTTGTCCGCGATCACGAATGTAAGGCATACATTGATGCGGTACTGTTACAACTCGCTGAGTCGGTACGAGACGCGACGCTGCGAGGCGTGGAAGAAAACGATAGGTATAGGCGTGAAGCCGTTGAGAAAAAACTATAGGGAGCGTACAATGAACAAAGTCTTGGCCCTGATCGTTATTTTGTTGAGCCTGTGTCTAGGCGCAGCGGATACCAACTGCACCACCTCTTGTTTCGGCGACTGTTGCACCGAATACTGTTGCACCAACTACTATGATCACAACGGATTCCCGCGTAGCCACTGCGTTTCTTGCCAGACCTGTTGTTACGGGTCCGGCTCATATCGTACCTGCAACACAAACTGTTATTGAGAGGAGGCATTATGAAGATCGTGATTGACAAATATGGCACTTTGCTTCTGGAGCGCAGAGGCCAGATGTTAAAACAAACATGTCCTTTTCGGGAATGCGCTTTCTGCGCCGACGACTGCCCACACTTCAGGGCCACCCTATGCGATCCGAGAGAAGGCGAGGCGACCCGTGGCGGAATAGTTTCGCTATCGTGTGGTCGCGGCACCATCATTGCGGGAAACATGATTATAGAGGGGGAAGAGGCATGAAGATTGATTGGTCACGGGTGCCAAGGGGGACGGCCATAAAGCATGTGGGGCGTGGATTTAGCGGCGAGTTCTTGGAGTATGTCGAGGACACCAATTCTGTGGGCATCACGATGATAGATGGTGTCTACTATGCGGATGCGCGGAATATCACCTTTCTTAATCCTCGGGACCACGCGAAGTATTCGGTGCTGGACCCGCAAGAGACTAGGGACATAAAAAATTGCGACAGAATCCTTGAAGATGCGCTGTACGGGCTCTTCTCGATTCGAGACATCATGGATGCTCGTTTGAGAGGAGAAACGATACAGTATCGGCCCTTCACGGAACATGACGCATGGATGGTCGCTACGGAACAGCATGTTCCCGATCTGGATGCCTACCAGTATCGGGTCATACCAAACGGTTGCAGAGCGTGGCGTGGCGAGGAAAAGAGGGATAAGATCGAGGCGAAAGAAGATAGGATCGTCGAGCAGCGCCGGGACGAGATTTCCGACGAGGTTGCGGCTCGACAAGAACGATGCGTTGAGTCCTCATACAAACAATTGATTGCCAACGAGGTTGAGGCGGGCCTTGTTGACGAGGCGGTCAAGGATCGTGCGATGAAGATGATCATATCCGGCACGATGAAGATGGAAGATGAGGGCATACCGCCCGACACGATGGATCGGCTGATGCCGAGTGCGCTGGAGTTTTTCAAGAAAGCGATACTTCAAGGGCACTTCGATGAAGAGGCGGTCGCCCGGTTCAATGATCTCGTCAAGGAGGGGAAGATAGTTTACCGTTCCCCAGGGAGTGGGCGCGAGTATCCCTGTGCCATTGACTCTTACTGCCTACGCCCCGCGCCCCGCTATCGGGCGTTTGACCCCGACAAGGACGATTTTACGCTTTCGGATTTCTGCGAAAAACAGATACATTGCGGCGACGATCTGGCGGTCATCGATTCGGTGAATTGTCGAGGCGTAAACGCGAGGTTCTATAAAAAGTCGGGCGATGGACCGCCGAAGATCATTCTTATCACATGGGAAGACTTGGTAGAGTCTTGGCGCGACGAAAACGAAAATCCCGTTGGAGCAGAGACATGATCGACAAAGCGTGGACAATAATCAGCGTTATCTGCATCATTTTAATTTTCATCACGATAGGCGGTGCGTTGGAGCGTTGCGGCACCCCCGAATGTCCGCCGCGTCTATCCGATCTCGAAGTAGAGAAACGCATCAACACCGCCTTGGTTGGACGACTTCGGGCCATGGACCGGCTGGAACGCACCTATGGCGTGGAACTGCCATCGTATCCGTTCAACGACGATCAGGTTTGCATGGCGGGCGATGTGGAGATAAAGAGGGTGGACATAGAAGCGATTCGTAAGGGGATGGAGTCGTCTGGTGTCGGTACTGTCTTGGCACAGTGGCAGTTCAACGATGACTATACCTATGGCCAATATAGGGTCGCGGTTAAAATATCGGAACGCATCGTTCTGTTGCTGTCTTCTAACTACGCAAGCACCAGCGAGGAGTTGGCGCGTCACCCCCACGCAGATGTGTGTGAAATATCGGACCGCAAATGTATGAACCGCATCGCAAACAACTTCGTGGAGTAACAGATGAAACATCGTATCGGCGATACCGTGAGGATCAAGAGCCGCGAATGGTATGATGAGAACAAGAATGCCCGAGGCTTCGTTCCCTGTGGCAATCTGAACTTTACCCCGGATGCCGCTGAACTCTGCGGAACCGAACAAAGGATCGCGGAGATTCCATTCAACGAGTCATACATCTTCGAGGGACAAGATGAATCAAAGGACATGGCGTTTAACGATGAGATGTTGGAAGAGTTGCGGCATAAGGCGGAACTGGAGGTGCATTGCGGAATCCACAGTGCATTTATGCGATACGACGAATGCGGTGCATACGAAAGAGACCCGGAAGTGTCTGATGACAACCATCCATGCCGCCATTTGGATGCAAACTGCCCGTTTTTGTGCGACAACCCAGCGGTATGGATAGCCCTTGGGCTTGATCCAACAAAGCGGTTCCCGGAAGTGAAAAATTTAGGCAAAGGAGTACAACGATGACGCACGACGACGGCGGAACGATGAGAGACGCGACACTCCACGACTATTTCATGGCCCATGCGCCCGAGAAGCCGAATTGGTTCAGCGTGGAACGCGACAATCCGGTGGTCCTTGACTATTCAAAGATGCCGAAAGACTATAACAAAAAACTCGGAGACCACATTAAGCAGTACGAAAAAGAAGGTAAGGTCCGGAGCCCAAGATCGTATTTCGAGAAAGATCCGCCGGAATATCTTGAGTGGTATGATCTCGATGCGAAGTATTCCAGCCAGAGATTAGATATGGACACCGAGCATCAGATCAAGACCGTGGTTCGGTGGCGTTCGTTTTATGCCACCGCCATGATCGCGGAGAAACGAAGGATTGAGAGGGGAGCACAGTGATGCCCAGCCACATCACCATCGCTGTGGAGCCGTGCGGGGAGTTTTGCAACAACGGGCTTTCCCGCGAAGTCAAGGCTCTCCAGTGTCCTTTTCTTCGCGCAGGAGACGCTATGGCAAATCGCATCAACTTCTCGTGCGCTATCTTCGGCGGCGATCTTGAAACGATAGGCGCGGCTCCGATGAGAAGAATAAAACGCCACGAAAGTTGTGTCGAGGCACAGAAACGATTTGAAAATAACGAGAGGTGACACATGAGCAAAGACATGGAGATAAATGTAAGTATCAGTCCGTTCGAGATGCAGTGGCTGGCAAGACACGGTACGCTTCCGCTGTTTTCGATACCGGTGGCATCCGATACGGCCGAAGCCAAACTTCGCGATGCGGTGGTGGAAGCAATGGTGGTCGCCTATATAGAGGGCGTGGTGGCGGGTCGCGACTGCGACGAAGGGTTTCCGTACTGCATCAAATGCCCGCTTATGCCGAGTTGCGCCGCGCAGCCCAGCGACTTCATTTGTCCCTACGACAAGCCTTTCGATACCGCGAAAGCGGAGTGGGACGAGTTTGAGAAGAAATACGGGAAAATTCAGCCGGTGGCACAATAATTTTGGAGGAAAACCATGAACATTTTCAAGACAAACCACCGGGGCTACGAGATCGAGTATTGCGAAGAGACTGAACTGTGGCAGGTCGGGGAATACAGAAACCCCGATTTCGCTGATCCGAGTCTCAAGAAACTGAAGGCGATACTGGACAAAGAGATCGCGTCGAACAAAAACAGGCCCAACATGGATGCTGCGTGGCGAGAAGAGTGGGGCGACAAAAACAGTTTCGAGAAAGTGACGATCACCTCGGTTGACGAGAAGGGAACCGCCTGTTGGGTTCGCGACTCGAAGGGCCGTCGCTCCAAAACGCATCGAAACAGTCTGTTTGCGGCATCTAAGGAAAACGAAGACGCTATGGCCCGGATTCAAGAGTTGGTGGAGAAGCGACGGGAATTGACACAGCGCATCGACGAGATTCGTCAAAGCCTTGGGGTCGTAATAGTACGCTAATCTTGACATTTCCTCGCAGTTTTAGTACCATGAGGCGAGTCGCGAGGAGACGGTCTTGAACTATGTGGGAAAACAAATAGATGCAAAGGTTTTCGTCGAGGAACTGTATAGCCCCGCCGAACTAAAAACAGACCCGGAATGCCTAACCTTTAGTACCGGAAAACTACTGGAGGTTCACGGGTTCAAATCCGTGGATTGGAACAATTCCGCCGAACTGGGGAAAAACTTCCGCATCTCCTTTGCGAATCCCGGCAATGTGATGACCTCATCGGTGGTGGAGCCCCGAGGCGTATCGAAGCCGCGCCCCAGTCCCAATACGGTGCGGCATAATCGCGACTACCTGAACCGCATATATTCTGAGCGGGCGATGACCGACCCCTTTGACATATCGCCGAACGCGGTGGCAAAGGCAAGGTCGGTGGCGGCAAATGCCGAGTATCTGCACGGGTATCGTGGTGACGGGACCAATGACCTTGGGCTCGGGAACGACTTCGTGCTGGGCGAGATGCAGCGGATATGGGCCATTATCAAGATGGAAGACGATAGCGGGGAGACGCGCTACCATCGGATCGGTGGCATCATAACCGGATTCGGTGAAACGGTGGATTACGGTAGTGGCAACTCATCGTTTATGGTCGAATGCGCCGGATTCTCTCGGCTCCTAGAGTTGACGCGGGTGCATATCAAGCCGTTTGAAGGCGCATTTTATCGCACCCAATCCGAACTGTTCGTGGACCGCGTGTTGCGACACATATTGCCACTTGACGCGATAGCACAGCAGGAAGGCGTGTTGGGCGATCTGGGGCCGATAGGTGCGTTACTGTACACCACATGGATAAGCAACGCGATCTTTTCGTGGTACGGCAGAATTGCGCGGTACGGACAATCGAAGGTGTTCCAGTCCATATACGAGGGCTATAGTGTCGATACCGTGTTTTATCAAGCACCGATCTGGCTCTTGGGAGCAAAGGTGCCGCAGGTGCCGGAGTCGGCACGAGAGTTCTTGCGAACGCTACGAGAAGATTCTCCGTGGCCGCAGAGTTTCGACACTTGGATACGAGACACAAAGGCGATGTTTGCGCAGAGCCATGAATACATGAACTCTCGTAGCGATTTATTTGCGCAGCGTCGCGCCGATGAAGCGTTGTGCGCCAGACTCTTTGAGGAAGGTCCGGGGCCGTGGTCCAATGTGGCCAGCCTCTTGCCGCGAGTCTATTACGATGATCTGATCAAGCACCTGTACGGCGACGATGCGGGGCTACAGATATTCGAGAAGCGGTTCCAATCCTCGGTACAGGCGTTTTCGTTCAGCACCATGAGTGCGGCCGACATCTTGAATAAGGCGGCTTCGGCGATGCTCGGGAATGTGCGCGAGGACGACGCGGGCAACCTTATCCTAGAGATACCGCGATACTGGGAAGCCCCTGCGTTGGAACGCGATGCGGCGGCACAGGTCACGATCATCGCGTATGCGGACAAAAAGATAGTGCCGGAGTCCTGTGTCACCACGGACTATGATGCGCCGGACTACATCATGGATGGCGACACCATGATAGGATACAACTCCTCGGTGTCCGAAGCCAACATAGTGACCCATGTAGAGGCTCCGGCCAAGTGGCAGTATGTCGAGGACGGCGACGAGACGATGCGCGGCCTAGAGATGACCGGATATAGTGGCAACAATCCCGAGGATTCTCTACGATCCGAAGAGATCGCGGCGACGGAGCGCAGATACGGATTCCGATCCATGACCGCACCGACCCTACACAGTCTCAACCTCGCGTTACGGAACCCGAACGGTGAGGCGGTACGGCTCAAATCGGCACTGGACGCATACGCGGACTCAATCCTTGATTTCCGCAACTATGCGCGAAAGGCAGGTACGCTGAACCCCGTATTTGCGCCGTGGCTCGACTGTTGCCGTAACCTACTCTTGATGGAGCGGGGCGAACTATGGATGATCACATCAAAGGTCTGCGCGTATAGGCTCGGAGAAACCGAGGCCGATGTGTCGATGACGCTCTCCTGTTCCTCCGCACACCTCGTTACGGAACGGCTCGGCTACCCGTACCTTGACGCGATCAATATCGTCGAAGACAGCCAATATGTGCAACAGATACGGTCACAGATCGCGACGGAACAGGCAGTAGTAGAAGAGCCGAAAAACACGCCGACACTACCGTTGCCGAAAGAGAATATGTACGACGACATTATTCAGCAAGCCGCGACCATATTCGACATGGCCCCCGACATCATAAAGGCAATAATCGCCCACGAGAGTCAATTTGATCCCAAGGCGGGAGGCAAGAATGAAAAGGGGGAATTGAGTGGCGCGACCGGGCTGATGCAGATAACGCAATGGGCTCTGCTTGATGTTATAAAAGAGTTCGGCGACACGCCAGCGGGCGTAACAAAGATAACCGCTGCTCAGGCGAAAGCGGACCCGTACTGGAACATCATGGTCGGGACCGGATATTTAAGGATATGCTACAACAAACTGAAAGGTAACATATATTTTATGTTGGCAGGATATAATCGCGGTTGGCCAACGGCACAAAAAGAAATCATTGCCTATGTGAACAAAAACGGCCTCAAGTCATGGCCAAAGGATCCCGGTACTTCGTTGAAAATTTGTCAATCAATGCCAGCGGAGAAGGGGAACCCGAGAGGCGACATCTATATTCAAAGAACAGTGCGTCCGTTCAACCTATACGCCAGCCCGTCCCGTGACTTGTTTGCACAGGGGATGCCGAGCAGCAACAGTTATTGGATGCCATCGGAACAAGGGAGGTCGGTCGATGTGGGCTGATGTGTTTCGCGCCCGCAACGGGACTTTTGAGTTCGGCACCGTGATCGGCATAGATATGGCGCGGGAACAATATAGTGACGGCACAAGTTCGATGTACCCGAGCGGACTCCTCGTGATACGACTGATGAGTAGCGGAACCGATATCAAGGTGCCGTACCTCGTGCCGAGTGCGGGGAAATCGCAGTTTGTCGGCTCTCTACCCGAACTCGGAGCAATCGGACTGCTTTGCAACATAGGCACGGAAGAGTCGGCGACCTACATCGTGATGGGCTTTATGCCGGTGCCTATCTGTAAGATGGTGGCGGTGCGTAAGGAGATGAGCCGCATGACTCCGGGCGAGACGGTGATGCAGGCATCGGCGAATGGCGGCGACGATTTTTGGCGTGGCGCACGGACCAAGTGGGACGAATATGGACGGTTCATCGTCACGAGTGGCGACGAAGACCTTCAGATCATTGTCGGTGATGCGTTGTCCAACGAATATACGCCGAATGTGGCGATGGTGAAGGACGCTATTACCGGCGCAACCGTTATCTACCGGATGAAGATGAAAGACAGTTCCACCACGGTGACGCGGGACGGTAGCCTCGTGGAGCAATGGAACCGGATATTACAGCAAATAGCGGGGGATTGGCTCACCGTATTGAAAGGAAAGTTCGTGGTGAGTAGCGGGGACCAGATACGGCTCTCGGCGCGGGGAGAGGATGCGAACTATCTATCCATCAGCGGGTCCGGCATAAGGATGGGGAGTATAGGCTCACTTATTGCCGAGGTGGGGGGCCGCGTCGATATCTCGTCGTCCGATGCCATCATATTGTCGTCTCTGCTCGACATGGCATATATGGCGGGCGGCAACCTACAGTTGAAGGCCGCGAAGGATCTACTGCTGACCTGTAGTGGCAGTATCAGCGGGGTGGCTCCGAAAGGCGATGTCTCGTTTACGGCCGGGAAAACAGCATCGCTGCTCGCCGCGACCACCGTATTTTTACAATCCGCTGCGGCGACACAGAGCGTGATACGAGGCGAAACTTTCCTCAACTGGTTGGCGCAACCGACCTCGCTGATCGATAGTCTGGGGATGCCGGTAACAAAGGTGGGGCTCACACCAACAACCCCGTATCTCTCCTCGGGAGTAAAAGTGCCATGATACCGTTGAGTGCCTACATACTCGCGGAGTTTCCGCAATCGTTGCCCGGAATGACGGCGGAATGGGACAAGGTGGGGACCGTTGTTTTGGCGGAAGCCGCAGTGGTGGTGTCAACACTCGGGGCCGGGTACATTACGGTTCCCGCACCATCGGCGACACGACTACTCGCGGCTGTGGCCGGTGGACCGCTCGCAGACAATCGGTACGCGAGCCGTAGTATGGTGATCGGGCTCTCGGCAGGATTCGATACGGCGCAAGCCGCTGTCGTGGCAGGATACGCATTGCCGATACCGATACCGCCTCCGGCCTCGGTGCCACTCGCGGCGGTACTGCAACCGATCATCTACGCTGCATATAGGGCCTCGCTGACCACGAGCAATCCATCGTTTGCCGGGTTCCCCGAGACCCCGAATGTGCAGAAACTGATGTCGGCGTTTGCCAAGTTTGTGAACGGAGCCTATGTATAGGCGTGATTAATAACTTGATGATGGAGAACAAGATGGGAGAAGAAAAAAGAACACCGGCAGCATGGACGATTGTTTTTCGTAACGGCGGAGAATGCGTGTCCGCAACAGACGCGGAGGTCCATTTTTTAGGGAATCTCGTTCCGTTTGTGACTTGCCTTACGCTGTCTCTAGGCGTAAGCGATCCCAAAGAGACAATAATCGGACTTTCCGTGTTGGCTCGCAAAGAAGGGGTGGCGAAGAAGACCGGCGCGATTGTAGAAGAAAATTCCGCCATACACATTGAAGATACTCCGTGGCATATTGAGGGCGATGCACTCAAGTTCGAGGGGCTTCCCCTTAACTGTGGCCGCACTACCATGTTTCCTCACGATACCATCGACAACATAGTTGTGGTTACAGCGGTTATGAAAATGCCCGTGAATATCAAGGTGGCCTAAGATGGAAAAACAAAAGATCATGGACGAGAAAATAGAGAATTTTCTAGACAGACAGAAAAAACATGAGCACGAGAACCCCGATGGCAGGCACTATTACAGCGATGCCATTGATTGGTTCCGCAGGCAAGAGAAGAGAGATATGTGGTCTCTCGTAGAGGCTGCGGCTCGCGGAAACGACTTGCAGGAAGTCAAACACCTTATCCGCATAATAAACTTTGTGTTGTCTCCGAGGAGTTCGTTGCTTTGGGCCATATTCGCTGTGGAGCAAGCGATGCCCATCTACCAAAAAAAATATCCCGAAGACAACACTGTGAAAAAGAACATGGAGATGATACGGCAGTATCGCGACAATCCCAACAAGGAAACAATGGCGAAGTTTCTGGACAGAGATTGGCAATTTGAAGACAGCCGCAGACACGCGGAGATAAGAGAAAGTGATATCTATGCGGCAAGTTTTTTGAGCGCGGTAGACCTCGTTATTTTTGCCGACGATGCCGATGTTCCTGCGGCGACAGCCCCTGTTAAATCGGCAATTAACTCGGTTCGATTTGATGGCGAGATCATGGAATCGATTTTTAAGTACGCAACCGCTCTTTTTGATGAAGAAAATCCGATGCGGGAAGGTGGCGAAGGAGGGTAAGAAATAGATGACAAACCCCGTATTTGTGGGCCAGATCAATCTCCGCAACCTGCTAGAGGGCAGTGAGGATTTACAGAAGATACTTGACGCGATTCCGGAGATATACAATACTTTGGAGACAACGCGGGATGAGGTCTATATCGCCGCGAAAGTAGCGGACCTGCAAGCGAAGGCCGATTTTGCGTTGGTGGGGCTACAGGGCATAGCCACCGCGATCTCTGCGGCCATCGATGCGCTGATACAGACCTTTGACATATCGTACCACCAGTTACTTCTCACCGATGCGCCGGTGGCAGGCGGGCTTTCCTCTTACCTCAACATGTTCAACTCCAACCTCAAGAACCAATACGACTCGAACCGGCCCTACGATGAGGGTGGCGCGGCGATGGTCGCGGTCATACTGATGGTCAATTACCAGAACATGTTTCAGGCCAGACAAGCGGCGCAACAGATCGCAGACATGTTCAAATATGCGGAATCGGCGCGGCTCGACGCGCTGAAGGGCCTGATCGGAGTGACCGACTACGGTGATCTTGTTGAAGAGTTTTGGGGCCACTACCTAAAGAAACAGATCGCGGGGACCCACGCCACGGTTCCGGGCAACTGGCAGAAGTATAGTGTCGGTGACCTGTTCCCCGACATCGCGGATCCGGCAAAGGATTGGCTCGAATCCTTGAAAGGAAAGTATATTCCGCAGGTCAACGCATACTTATTGTCGGAACGGCTCAAGGCGATGTTTAACCGCATCATTAACTTTCTCGGCAACCTCGTGGTGATCATTGATGCGTGGAAGAAACTGCTGCTGGACACATCGGCCACCATTATAGTGACTCCCATCGTTACGGGTAGCGTGAGTGATAGCGGTGGCATATATGCGGCGCACGACAACCTCGCATTTTACACCACCACGATCCCGCAACAGATACGGAACGGGAGTTTCGCGAACATTGGTGGCGGCATAACCGGCACCGACTATTCCGCGATGTTGCGGGGCGATAACTTCTGTGCCGGAGTCAACCTCGTGTTCAAGGCTCCGAGTGCGGAGGCGGCGGCGCAACAGATGAACGCCGTGTTCAAACTGTGGGGCCTCGGCAGTATCAGTCTTGGCATCGAGGATCAGGCGAACCAGTATCTGGAGCAGAACATCGGCTAATTTTTCTTGACAATCCTTTCGCAAATAATAGAATTGGGTGAACCGTGGGGAGAAATCCATGATTGCGAGCGGATACGACACGAGCGAAAAGAAGGGGTAAACATTGCGGACTTGATAGGAGGCGAATGAATGAGTGACAAAAAGATTGAGAAAACCTGCATAGCGCCAGCGTATGGGTTGAACGCCTGTTTATACCGACGCATGGGCGATGGACAATGGCATTGCGCTTTTGAAGATTTATGCGAATACCAGTTACCAAAAATTATGCCATCCGTCCGCGCGGTCAGCCAGTCGCCCGTTTCCGACCTCAAGGAAATCCCGGAAGGGACGACCTACACGAACGACACGGAGCGATGTGATGAGTGCGTGCATGATGGCGTTGATTGCCCCGAATTGACGAAAGACAAATGCGACTTTCAACCGAAGCCCCCGCACTACGATGCGCCGTCTGACGGGTCAATTGACGGCTCAAAGAAAGTTGTCAAACTGATACCCACGCAGGAGCAGTTGACTGGACGCGCAGACGGCAAGTGCCCAAAGTGCGGGAAGACGATAGGAGCGACGACACTATGCTGGTACTGCGGCACAATCTTTGCCCCCTACACGCAGGAGCAGGGCGGGGATGACGCTGGCTTTTTGCGCGTTTGCCTTAATGCAAAGATGGAAACGATAGCCGAGATTCTAAAAGATAAAGATATTCTCCGCGCCCGACTTACCAAGGCCGAGGAGATCAATAAAAGCAACTGCGATGCGGCTACGCGGACAGAGGCGAAGATCGCACGGTTGGAGCATGAGAACGCGGAGTTGACGGCGATGTGGGACGCTCTTATTACATGGGACGGTATGCCAGAGAAAGTTCTTGTCAAGGCGGCAGAGATAAAGAGGAAAAGCGAGGTGAAGCCGTGAGCCTCAAGGTGACACCAGACACGCCGAAATATATATGCAACAAGGCGATAAGTGATTGCATCGCTATTGGTTGTCTTGGTGCCGCGCCACACTATTGCAGTACACCATCGAAGAAAAGATATTGCAAGCACCGCAAGATAACTGTTTACTGCAAAAAAGCCGAGGTGAAGCCGTGATCGCCCTCCTCTGCGCATGGATGATAACGATTGGTGGCGACATGACCCCCGACGAACAGGCAAGCGAAGTGCGGCGTGTGATTCAGAGGGGCGACTGTTGGAATCTGCGATATGAGTTTTACACGCTCCGTGCCTGTCAGTGCGAGAAAACGGGGATACTCTCGACATGGGACATTCCCAACTTTATGCCGGACGCGCAGGAGTGTTCCTACGCGCCGAGATACGGACTGCTTAACGGGAATTGGAGGTAGGCATGGAGTATGTACTAGTCATTATGCTTTGGTATGGATCAAGTCCAGAAGCGATCACGCAAAAGTTCAATAATCATACTGCATGTCAAGAGGCAATGCAGGCAATAACCGCAAGGTGTGCGTTAGATAGTTCTTGTTACGCACGATGGGCAATGTGTGTTAAGGCAGGACATTAGAAATAACGCCGTTTTACCTGCGGGGGCACCGGGCGTGTCCTGCGGCACGGCAACTGGCATAGTTAGAGGAGTCGAAACATGAAGTATTTTTATCGCTTCGTTTGGTCTTTCTGCGAACTGCTCGGCATCAGTTTGGGGAAGTATGCGCCAGAAGTTTTTGCGCGGTCGATTGACAAGGTATATACAAAAGTAAAGTAAAGGAGGCAGGGTGATGGTAGCAATGTATAAACAGATTCCCGGTTGCGACAAGGCAGAGCCGAACGCTTGCACGAAGGAAGTGTGGTGTACGCTGATGAACGAGTTTTGTCAGTACATAAAAACCTGTCCTGTAGGATATGTAAAGGAGGCGAGTGATGAGTAAGGAGTTGGTTGAGCGGATCGCAGAGTTGAAGAAAAGCATAACGCCGGGGCCGTGGCAATGCGGAGCGATGGACATGCCACTTGACAAAATAGGCGAATATGTCCAAGGGTGTGTCGATGTCGGTCCGCTGAATGATTTTTATTTCATACTCTGTCAGAAAGAAGACGGCCCTGCCGATGTTTGCCATGTAGGGAATGGGCCTACGAGCGAACATAACGCCGCGCTCATCGCCCTTGCTCCCGAAATGGCCGACCTCATCGAAAAGCAGAATAGACTGTTAGGGCTGTATCGCCGCCTGCGTGTCCTTTTTTCGGTTACCTACGAAAGCAAAGAGTACCGCGAAGTGTTGAAACAAATAAAGAAGGAGGAAACGCTATGAGGCCGACTTTTGAAGTAATTGTTCAGACGCTTTGCCCGTTGTGCGATAACGGGTCGCCTAATTGCTCTGGTTGCGAAGAAAAAGACCGTTGTGACGCGGATGAAGGAGACTTGTCACCCACCGCCGCCGAGAAGATCGCCGCGCTCACCGCCGCGCTGGAAGAACTAACGGGTATGCGCTTGGTTATGATCGACAAACTGAAGGAGGCCGAGCGATGAAGAAATATCTCGCAATCTCGCAATGTCCAATACACAAAAACTTTATGAGCATTTGCATTGACCATGAAGACGGCGGCGGCTATAGATTAACGCCGTCAAAATGCTGTGGTCAATGAGTTACGATACATAGATGGGCTATGGATGCGAGGGATTTACGAGAAATCGCGGATCGTTTAATAGAAGCCGCCGACGAAATAGAGGCCGACGAATGATCACCATACCCGAACTACTTCTCACGCTCGGCGTTGTGGTCGGCGTGATGCGCATACTGTGGGATATAGCGAAGAGGAGGACGAAGTGAAAATACAATGCCACCAATGCGGGACATGGTTTGACTCTTTTTCAACAGCGGCGAAGAATATCTGCCCGGACTGTGAAAAAAACCCGGTGAATTTTGTCCCGACAACGCCGCAATGGGTGAACATAGACCCCGATCTTGCCTGTATGCTCCGCGAGATACACCGCAAGATGTTCCCCGAACAGTACGAAGCGGAGGGCGAAGTGAAACAGAACCTATGCCGCGTCGAGCATTACTGCGATGCGTCATGCTGGCAGTCGTGCCGGTTCGGGGTGTCGGCGCAAGTAGCGTATCCCGATGTCACGCTGTCTGCGACTGCGGCGCGTGAGTGTGCATACAAAGACGATGGGCGTTGCACAAACCCCGATGCGATAAAGGAGGCAGAATGAACTGCGTGAAGTGCGTCTCCCCGATCACTACTCCCGACCCCGCGCTCTGTGCGGCCTGCTACCAAGCGGCCCTCGACGAGTACGCGGAGATGCGGAAACTCTTTGTGGATTCCGCTGTGGCGCGGGATGCGAAAATAATAGTCGCAAGTTGCGACGAATAACAGGAGGTGCTACCATGACGGCGAAAAAGGTGAAGTATGTTGTTGTCCGCACCTATTCCGCTGGCGTTCATGCCGGTGAACTGGTGTCGCGGAAAGGAAAGGAAGTCGTGCTGAAAAATGCACGGCGCATCTGGTATTGGAAAGGCGCGGCGAGTCTTTCTGAACTGGCGATGTATGGCGTGAAATGCCCGGACGAGTGCAAGTTTTCGGTGCCTGTCGGCGAAATCACGCTGACGGAAGCAATCGAGATTATAGCCACGACCAAAGACGGCGAGAAAAACATCCGCGCCGTTCCAAAATGGAGGGCGTAATGTCCATCAAAGAACATTCCGGTTCCGGTTCCGGTGACGGTTCCGGTTCCGGTTACGGTTCCGGTTCCGGTGACGGTTCCGGTTCCGGTTACGGTTCCGGTGACGGTTCCGGTTCCGGTTCCGGTTACGGTTACGGTGACGGTTACGGTTACGGTTACGGTTACGGTGCCGGTG
>Ga0265297_10000749_pt1 | contig 90100 bp, 92 predicted proteins | sample Munlanlwell13791_FD_192502 | JGI IMG/M metagenome (GOLD analysis project Ga0265297, IMG submission 192502) | Leachate microbial communities from a municipal landfill in Southern Ontario, Canada - Leachate well 137-91 | ecosystem: Engineered > Solid waste > Landfill > Unclassified | place... | reverse complement strand
TTTTTTATGATAGGAGTTACCCACCTGAGTCGCTCTTCTAGGGGGCTTTCTGGTAATTTTGTACACATAATATATGATGTTTTCATATTTGTCTAAAAACCGCCATATGTCTGTGCACATTACCAAACAGCATTGACAACAAATAATAAAACTATATCATTAGTAGTAGACAAAATTATGCCAAAAGTAAAAAAAGAAGGAAAACCTAGTAATTCAAACATCTTCGGACTGCTAAAATCATACAAACTATTAATAGCACTATTAATACTTTCAACCCTTGTTGCCAATGGGCTAAACCTTGTTGTGCCAAAGATTATTTCATCTGCCATAGATACTTATACTAATGGCAATTTTGTTTTAAACAAAATTATTATTGAATTCTTTTTAGTTTCCTTTGGAATTTTTGTTTTCTCCTACCTTCAAAGCTTAATACAAACTTACTCTTCCGAAATAGCTGCTCGCGATCTCCGCAAACAACTTGTTGATAAAATATCTATTCAAGAATATTCTTACATCAATAAAATCACACCCGAAAAACTATTAACCAATCTCACATCCGATATTGATGCAGTAAAAATGTTTGTCTCTCAGGCATTACCATCCATTATTTCTTCCGTATTCTTAATTATTGGTGCCAGTGTAATGCTTCTCATGATTGATTGGCAATTAGCCTTAGCGGTACTAACAGTTATGCCGCTTATCGGTCTCGCATTTTTCTTAATATTCAGAAAAGTTACCAAGCTTTTCAAACGTGCTCAAGAATCAATTGACTGGTTAAATAAAGTAATCCACGAAAGTATCTTTGCCTCAGCTTTGATTAGAATACTAAACGCACAACAGATTGAAGCTGAAAAATTTCTTGCTGCAAATACCGAAGCAAAAAATGTAAGCCTCAGTATACTACGCCTCTTTTCTGGGCTAATTCCAATTATTAATTTTCTTGCCAACGTCGCTGTCTTAATAGTCGTCTCTCTCGGAGGATATTTTGTTATTAATGGAACGATGACTCTTGGAAATTTTACTGCCTTTAATAGCTATATTTCCATTCTTATTTTCCCAATAATTTTACTTGGAATTATGAGCAGCTTTGTCGCTCAAGCAGACACTTCCTACAAACGTATTCTAGAGGTTTTGAATGCTCCAAAAGTAAAAGAAGGTGGAACTTTGGTAGAAGATATAAAAGGAAATATAAAAGTTGATAATATTTCTGTTAAATTTGATGAAAGAGAAATAATTAAAGACGTTTCTTTCTCAATAAAAGCAGGAACAAAAACAGCTATCATAGGGCCAACTGCTGCTGGAAAAACACAGTTATTATATGTCCTAACTGGACTATTAAAACCAACAACAGGAAGCATAGTTTATGACAATAACGACATCAGCGCTTACAAAAAATCATCATTTCACAACCAAGTTAGTTTCGTTTTTCAGGACAGTATTATTTTTAATCTAACCATTAGAGAAAATATTGCTTTTAGCAATAATGTAGACGACGAGTCGCTAAAAAAAGCAATTGACACAGCTGAATTAGATGAATTTATTGAATCACTTCCAAACAAGCTAGATACGTTGGCATCAGAAAGAGGAACCAGCCTTTCAGGAGGACAAAAACAGCGCATTATGCTTGCACGGGCACTTGCCATAAATCCAAAGGTTCTCTTCCTTGACGATTTTACCGCTAGAGTAGATACAATAACCGAACAAAAAATAATTAAAAATATTACCAAAAACTATCCAGACCTTACCTTGATTTCAATTGCTCAAAAAATTTCATCCATTGATGATTATGATAAAATTATTCTGCTGATGGAGGGGGAACTGCTTGCAATGGGAACACACAAAGAACTAATGGAAACATCTCCTGAGTATGTCCAGATATATAAATCACAACGTAGCATAAACGCATATGAACTACAAGCTTAAGCTAGACAGTAACGAACAAAAAGGAGTTTTTCGTACTGCATTTAATAGATTGATGCCATTACTTGCAAACGAAAAGAAAACTCTAGCCATTGCTTTTATGGCTGTTTTAATCAGCTCTGGAGCAACTCTTTATGCTCCTATTATTATTAGTAATGTTATTGATAGGTTTATCCAAGGAAAGGATATTAATGGATTAATTATTTTTTCAGCCATCCTTCTTTTAGTATATATTGCTAATTTCTTTTCCCAATATATCCAAATGCAAGTAATGGGAGGAGTAGGGAGAAGGATAGTCTTTAATTTACGAAATATATTATTTGATAAGCTTCAAAAATTACCCGTAGCATTTTTTGATCAAAACAAAACAGGAGACTTAATCTCTCGTATTAATAATGATACCGACAAATTAAATCAATTTTTTTCGCAAGCTTTGATGCACTTCATAAGCAGCTTAATGATAATTATTGGTGCGGGTATATTTCTTATTGTACTAAATCCACGACTAGGACTTAGTGCGCTTATTCCAGCATTGGGAGTATTAATTGTTACACAAATATTATCTGGCTGGGTACGTAAAGCCAATTTAAAAAGCTTGCAATCTTCAGGAACAATGAGTGCCGAATTACAAGAAAGCTTTAATAACTTCAAAGTAATTGTTGCTTTTAATCGTCTTGATTATTTTCGTACAAAATTCAAGGAGGTTAATGAAAATAATTACAAGTCATACATAAAGGCAGGCATTGCCAATAATATTTTCTTGCCTATTTATACTTTAGCAGGAAATATTGCCCAGCTTATCGTCTTAGCTTTTGGAATATATCTTATTTCCACTGGCGAAATAACCGCTGGATTGCTTGTGGCTTTCTTGATTTATGTCAACAATTTTTATATTCCTTTGCGAGAAATAGCCTCAATTTGGTCATCACTGCAATTAGCCTTAGCTGGAATTGATAGGATATCAGAAATTCTTGATTTAGAAACAAATATGCCAATAGTGCCATCTGACAATCTTGATGGAAAATCAATTTTGGAATTTAGAAACGTATATTTTTCCTACCCAGATAATACCGAAGTATTACACGATATTAATTTTAGTCTTGAAAGAGGGAAGACCTATGCCCTTGTTGGACCAACTGGAGGAGGAAAAACGACCACTGCCTCTCTTATGGCCAGACTATACGACCCAACTAAAGGAATTGTTTTGCTCAATGGAACTGATATCCGTTCTTATGAGGCCGATGAAAGAACTCAAAAAATCGGATTTATTCTCCAAGAATCATTTCTTTTTTCGGGAACCATAATGGATAATATTATTTTTGGAAATAAAAAATATCTTAAATATTCAAAGGAAGAATTGATTAAAGCTTTAAAAAATCTTAATCTCTTTGATCTTCTTAATCATTTTGAAAAGGGGATTGACACCGAAATACTTTCCAGCGGAGACACCATGAGTTTGGGGCAAAAACAAATCATTGCCTTTATTCGTGCGGTCTTAAGAGAGCCAGAAATATTAATCTTGGACGAGGCAACGGCAAATGTAGATACCATAACCGAACAGCTTCTTGAAAAAATATTAGAAAAGCTGCCGCCAGAAACAACCAAAATAATAATTGCTCATCGTCTAAATACAATTGAAAATGCTGATCAAATATTTTTTGTGAACACGGGCAATATTACTCTCGCTGGGTCTATGGAGCAAGCTGTTGATATGCTAATGCACGGCAAAAGAAATAGCTAGCATAGCGAAATTTGACAAAAATAATATAGTGCTTTAATATGCCCTCGGAGGCACAAATGCCAAACATTGAAATTTATGGAATAATGGATAGTCGTGAACAGGCAAATATTCTTACCAAAGTTTTCTCTACCATCAAGGAACATTTTCCCGACAACTTTGAAGACACTGTCGCCACAATCATTGATTCGGAGGTATATGATTTTAATATGATTTCAAAACCATACATCAGACTATCTCACGAAGATTCCAAACTTGCCACGAATATAGGGAAGACATTATCTCTAGCAACATCCCTAGACGTAAAAGTAAATCTGGTCGCTTCTTTTACGTCAAAATAATTATAGAACCATTTGGTTCTTTTTTATTGCAAAATTGCACAAAATCTAGTATAAATAAAGCAATAAATAGTTAGAAAAATATGGATAAAAACCTCACAAAAACACAAGAATTAGAGCTATTATCGTCGCTAGAATCCAGAGCAGAATCTCCTCTAAAATTCGGTTATATTGGAGAAGGATACAATAATTGGATTAAGATCGCCGAAAAAAGCCGTGAAAATCATGAATTAGAATTTGAAGAAGATTCTCTTAAAAAAGAATCTCTGCCCTTTATTTTCAGAGAAGTAAATCAAGACATAAACACTATTAATATTATTGATTTTGGCTGTGGCGACGGAGTTCCAATGTTGCCGATTTTTGAATATCTAAAAAAACTATCAATCCCGAATATCAATTACATTCCAGTAGACATCAGTCAAGCAATGCTTGATGGAGCAACAAAAAACATCAAAAAGGAATATGGCTTTGTTAATACAACTCCCATTTTATTTGATTTTGAAAAAGGAGAAATTATAGAAAAAATACTTCAGATTCCAAGAAACAAAAACACTCATAATTATTTCTTTTTACTTGGAAACACTATTGGAAACTTTGATAACACCGAAAAAGTATTATCCAACCTCAAAATGTCTATGTTTTCTGATGACTATTTGATTATCGGAAATCAGATTTCAAATCTAATCAATACTGCAAAAATAATAAAATACTATCAGGACGAAACAAAATTTAATTTTTTTGCACGAGTACTACGAGATTACGGAATGAAATGCGAGCTTCAAGAGTATATCGCCAAGTGGAACGAAAAGAAGAAACAAATTGAAGGATTTTTAGTTTTGAAAGAAGACAAAACTATTACTATCGCTGATAGAACTCTTAATTTTGAAAAAGGAGAGGAGATACTTTTATTTATTAGTAAAAAATACATAGAAGAAAGTATTGTTGAGATGCTAAACAGGGCTGGGTTCCGCATTGATTTATTTACCACTAATAAAAAGAAAGATAATTGCATTATCTCCGTATCGCCAACAAGGTACAGGTCATAGATAACAAGATGCTTTAGCGAGCATCTTTTTATTTTCTAAAATATTACCTTGCTCTTGGTTCTTTATATCTTTGGAGATATAATAAAAACAAAAATACTCAAACAAATATATGACCTTCATAGAAAAAATAAGCAATGCTGCCGAAATATTTAAAAATAAATTTGTAATAATTACGATTATTTGTTTGTTGTCTTCTGTCGTCTCTGTTTTTTGTATTCCATTGTTTATCAATCAAGCTTTCGCTCCCGAAGTAATCAATGAACAAATCAATCTTTATTTTTCAGGAGGAATTAAAGCCGAAGAAGTAACTGCCGCTCTAATTTGGATGTTCCAGCTTTCAATAATTTCCGGATCATTATTAATCACTACTTACATATTTAAATATACTTTTACCAAAAGCATATTTAATCTTAAAAAATGGCAAGATTGGAAATTTCTTTTATATGCATCGGTTATTCCAATGATATCAATTGATTTAATTAAAAAAATTGACCTGTCCAGCAATTTAAATCTTTTTAACAACTTTATTGCCAACTTTTTAATAACATTAATCTGTGCCTTTATAATAATTATTATTTCGTCTCTTTTTATAGACAAAGAAAAAGAAGAGGCCCCCATATCTCTTGATGCCTAAAAATATCATTGATTAAAAACAAAGTTTATTGTATAGTCACTGCAAGCTGAGGATTCAGCCAATGCACATTAAAAGTGATTAGAATGAAATTAACACAAGCATGGATCATACAGACGAAGAGCGGACAGACATTTCTTTTCGGTGTAAAATATGGTGGAAACTATATTGATCTAAATACCGCAGTTAAATGGAATGAAAGGTTTTATGGAATCAATATCACCAATAGAAAGGGTGGGATTCCTGACCTTCTTGAAATGATTTCCGAAAAGGATGTCATTACCTTTTCGGACGTTGAGTGGAATGCTACAGGGTGTAACAACTATGACTCAATGAAAAAATATCAGGTTGAGTTTAAAAACAAAAAAATAATCCTTAGTAATGAGGTAAGATTCATTACAGAATTAAGAGGATTTTAAGAGCTAAGCTCTTTTTTTTATTTAAAAAAATAAGGTCATTAAATTTAATGACCTTTTCTTGAGTGTGAAAATCCAAGACATAAATAAGTACGCGAAATAGCTTGAGGGAATATCTTCCATACTAGCAATCCCTCAAGAACAACAAAAGGAACAAAAAGAATAAACCCTACGTAAATTACTAAAATTAAATATCCTAGCAATACCGACAGGAAAACACCTATCAAATAAGCAAGCCTATCGGAAAGCATAAACAAGAAGGATATCAGCATAAGCATTGTTATAGCAAAAGCAAAAGCTAAAATTCCATACAAGGATAATCCCATAATCCATAACTGCAAAGAAAATTCTATCACAATCAGCAAAGAAAGCGATGTAATATAAATATTCTTAGAAAATGAATAATGATATATTTTGCTATAAAGGAACAAATCAAATATCAGCAAAAGAATAACGATGCTAATAATGTTCTCATTTGATGGCAAGACACCAAAATTAGAAATCACTAAGGCAAAAGCTAATACAGCTAAAGACCCATAAACAAAGTTACCCAAGATCTGTAATTCATTCATTTTTATTCTCCAGCTATAAACCTATATATTTATTATTAATATGTCAAATTTGAAGAACTATTTGTTCAATTAATGATATTTTGTGATATAATTAATCCGGTAATAAAATAATAATAAAAATATGAAAAAACTGAACAAATTTTTATACATATTGCTTTTTGGATTGTTCATTTTTCCTCAAATATCGCTTGGGGCAGAATGTAATCCAGCAAGTCTTTCTCCGATTCAATACCGAGAAAAAAGTGAAACAGTAAAAAATACCCAGCTATGTCTTCAAAAACTAGGATTTAACATTAGTGAAGCTACTGGATATTTTGGAAAAGAAACCATGCAAGCGATTAAAGATTATTACACTACTTGGTATGGAAAATGGAATGGTCTTAGATTGGGAACCCTAGGAATCCAAAAAATTAAAACCAGTCTTACGACTACGACAACTCCTGTTTCAAGTAACTTTTCCCTAACCAAGTTCAACTCTAATGAAGAATACAAAACATATTTGGAAGCAAACTCTAGCGACAACCAGATTTATAACTATGGATTGATCAGGGGAATGGTAGCTGTACCAACTACTCCAACTGCTCCGACCAATTCAATAGATGATAAGGCGGCTACTTCCGAATCATCAACTGGTGCAACTGCAACCACAGTTGATAGATATTCAAGCACAAATAATCAAGTCTTGAATATTGACGAGCCAGATATTGCCAAAACCAATGGCCAAACAATATTTTACAAAAGCTATGCCAACAATAACGCTTGTCCCGCTGGTGCTATGTGTGCGAAACCACTTGTTGCGTCAAGCTCTGGCCAAATATCTTTGATCAAGGCTCTACCAGTAAACCAGCTATCAATAGAAAGTAAAATAAATTTAGACGGATATTATTATTCCACGGGAGACCTATTGTTAAATAATAATATTCTTATTGTTTTAGAAAACAAAAAAGTAAAAGGCTATGATGTTTCTAATACAAAAGACCCAAAAGAAAAATGGTCGCTTGACTTGGACGAAAAAACTACCATTGAAGATGCAAGGTTAAAAGACGGGAAAATATATCTTATAACCAAATCATCAGTCAATGATTACAAAAATTGTCCGATTACTATTTTAAAAAATGGTACTACCAGTCTTTCTCTTGCTTGCAACGACATTTACCACCCTTCTTCAGCAATGGCGATTGACACAAACTATACCGCCATATCAATTAATCCAACTGATGGCAGCGTTATAAACAAGCTTTCATTCCTTGGATCATCAAGCTCTTCAACTATCTATATGTCCGAAAATAATTTATACGTTGCGTATAATTATTCGGAGGATCAGCTTAAATATTATTTAAGCTTCTTAAAAGAAAAGGGTACTGATTTGTTTCCAGCTACATTGATCAGCAAGCTTGAAAAAGTTTCTGCTTACGATATTAGCAGTTCTTCAAAGTGGACAGAACTACAAAATGAACTAAACAAATATTACAACAGCCTAAGTTCGGATGATAATCTAAGAATTACAAACGAATTTAATAATCGTTTAACAGATTATTCAAAAACTCATTTTCGTGATTTAGAAAAAACCGCAATTGTAAAAATCGGTTTGAATAATCTTGATATTGTCAGCACCGGAAACGTCCCCGGAAAACTACTAAACCAATTCTCAGTTGATGAGTACAATAATAATTTAAGAGTTGCCGTAACTATTGGCGGAACTTGGAATCTGCTTGGCAGTCGTACAACTTCAACAAATGATATCTATGTGTTGGATGATAAACTAAACACAATCGGCAGCATCAAAGACCTTGGAACAACCGAAAGAATATATTCTGCTAGATTTATTGGTAATCGTGGATATCTAGTAACATTTAGACAGACAGATCCCTTTTATGTTTTGGATCTTTCTATTCCAACTGCTCCAGCAATGAAAGGAGAGTTAAAAATTCCAGGTTACTCAGCCTATCTCCACCCAATTACTGATAATATAATCTTAGGGGTTGGAAAAGAAAACAGCCAAGTGAAGCTATCTCTTTTTGATGTTACGTCTCCCGAAAATCCAACAGAAATTAGCAAATACAACTTAACCGATTATTGGACAGAAGTAGAATCAAATCACCATGCTTTCTTGCTGGACAAAACTCACAATGTTTTCTTTATTCCTGCAAGCCAAGGTGGCTACATATTTTCTTACAAGGAAAATAAATTAACCCTTGTAAAAACAATCAAGGACTACAACATAAAAAGAGCTATTTATATCAACGACTACCTATATATGCTAGGGGATAACAAAATGACAGTGCTTGATGAAAATAGTTGGGAAAAAGCTGGCGAACTAGAAATAAAATAACAATCACAAAAACAGCCGATTACCGGCTGTTTTTATTCTGTATATCTATTAATTAAATTGACCAATCCCACTATAGATGCTATTGTTTCTATTAAGATAGTTACTTAATCAAAAATTAGTCGAGTTTATTCAAGAAACTAAACTTTAGGGTAAAACCTTAAAACATTATAACACTTAAAATCTTAAAAAAATGGAAGGAACAATCAAAACCCTTACAGACAAGGGATTCGGATTCATCACAGTTGATGGAGAAGAAAAGGATTTATTTTTTCACAGCAACGAGCTACAAGGCGTAAGCTATGAAGAATTAAAGGTTGGAGACAGAGTATCTTTTGAAAAAGGAGAATCTCCAAAAGGACCAAACGCAACAAGCATTACACGTGCTTAGTCGCAAACAAAAAACAGACTCACTACGAGTCTGTTTTTTATTTCAACACTTTTGACAAAAATGATATAATGACTCCACACAAAATGACTACGAAAATAATAATTGGACATTTGGATATGGATGCTTTCTTTGCTTCCTTAGAAGAACGGGCTACTCCACGTTTTGCCGGCAAGCCAATTGTCGTAGGTTCGGATCCAAAAAATGGTCACGGTAGGGGAGTTGTCTCAACTGCAAATTACAAAGCCAGAGAATATGGGATACATTCAGCCTTGCCTATATCAAAAGCATGGCAATTATCTGAGGAGGCAGCAAAACATGAAAAAGAAAAAGTTATTTTTCTGCCATCTAATTTTCCAATGTATGAAAAAAGTTCACAAAATATACTGAATATAATCAATAAGTATTCTGATTATGTTGAACAGGGGAGTATAGATGAATTCTATTTTGATCTTACAAAATACAAAACATTCAAAAAAGCTGAATCAATTTGCAAAGAAATTAAAAAAGAAATTAAAGATAAGGAAAAAATAACCTGCTCCATTGGTCTCGCCCCCAATAAATTAGTTTCAAAAATAGCTGCCAGTATAAATAAGCCCGATGGATTCCTTGTAATTAATTCAAAAGACATTGAAGCTTTTTTGTCCCCTCTATTGATTAGAAAAATACCAGGAATAGGACCAAAAACAGCTGAGATATTAAACAAATTGAATATTAACACCATCAAAGAGCTTAGGAGTCTCACAGAAGAAGAATTGAAGCGAATACTGCATAGTAAGACAGGAAGAGATATATACCTCAAGGCAAGGGGAATAGACGACTCTCCAATCACCGAGAACAGAGAAGCTAAGTCCATTGGAGGACAAATCACATTTGAAGAAAATACCTTTGAAATTGTTTCTCTTGTAGATAAATTCTTAATCCATGCCAATAACATTTTTGAAAGATTTAAAGATAGTGAATTTGCTAAATTTAAAAGTATAACTATTACCATAAGGTTTTCTGATTTTGTAACAATATCATCAACCAAAAATTTTAAAACACCATTTTGTAAAAATGATGATAAAAAACTAAAACTAGAATCATTAAAACTATTGCTTCCATTTTTGGATAAAAGAAAAAATCCTCAGTTAAAATTAATCCGCCTTATCGGTGTGAGACTAGAAAAATTTTCAAGAATCTAATTTGACTTTATTGCTAAATAAGATAGTATTTGATTGCAGCTCTTTAAAAGGTGAAAATGATGAAGTTTGGTATATACTACTATCCTAAAAAGGAAGAAGCCAAAAAATTTGCAAAAAAAACGGAAAAGTGGTTGAAAAAAAAGAATTTTAATACGAAGGTTAATAAATTAGACCGTAATATTAAAATAGGAATTGTTTTTGGAGGAGATGGAACAATCCTTTATGTTTCAAACAGAATCGCCAAGCGTAAATTGGATATTCCAATTATCAGAGTAAACTTTGGAGAAGTTGGCTATTTAACCAATGTGTCTCCAGAAAATATACATAGCTATCTTTCAAAAATAATACACAAAAAAGCATACCGTATTATTAAACGATCAAGAGTGAAGGCCACTCTATATCGCAACAACAAGAAAATATTTTCCAGCAGTGGATTAAATGAAATTGTCATTGAAAGAACTTCAACCAAGCCGATAAAAGTTGGCATTAAAAGTGAAATTGAAAAAATCAATGAAATTAAATTAGGATGCGATGGAATAATTTTTTCAACAAAAACTGGATCTACGGCTTACAACGCTTCGGCGGGAGGAAAAATCCCAAAAGATGAAAATTCCTTAGCAATTACAATAGTTTGTAAAACAAATAGAAATATTTTTCTGCCACCTATCGTATCATTTGATAACGAAACCATGATAAGGACTACCATATTGCCAGAAAACTTGCCACGAAATGGCAGATTAGTAGTTGACGGAAGGGCAGTAAAACTTAAACAAAATGATGAAATAGTTATCAGTAAATCAAAAACCAAAACACTATTCATTGAATTTTAAAAACAAAGAAGCATAGCTTCTTTTTTTATTTTACAATCCCATTTTAAATAGTTATAATATAATTATTAAAAAACTAAATTTGCTACTTAATATTAAAAATCATGTTTAATATAGTTATTGCTGAAAATCCTAAAGACTTAACACAAGAAGAGGTTGATGTTATTAAAACTAGAAACCCAAGTGCCATGATAAAATCAAGAGCTTATGAAAAAGATGCATGGTTTTATTACTTATCGCTGCCTTTTATGTGGCTTTTAATTATTTACGTAATGATTAAAAAATCCATCTACAAAGCTCTAAATATTCCTGGACCAAAAACAAACACACTATTTTATGACGGACTAGGAAGAGCTTGCCAGCTGGTAAAAGAAAATGCTGCTACGTGGAAGGGTATGGAACATACTTATAGTTACTATCTAAGCGACGAACTAACGATTCAAAACATTGTTGACAGGATATATTTAAATTGCCTTAACGCACAATCGCTTAGAAATAGATTGCGGCTAATCAAAAAAGAGCTCAAAGAAATTATTTTAAAACAAAATAAAAAAGAAGTAAGAATCATATCGCTTGCCTGCGGAAAAGCAGAAGACTTGCTTGAAAACATTACCATCCTAAAAAAAGAAAATATTATAGTTAAGGCAATTTTAGTGGACCTTAATCAGGAAGCTCTAGAAAGCGCCAAGAAAATTGCCATAGAAAAAAACATAATAGACCAGATAGAATTCCAAAACAAAGACCTTTCCGAAATAAACAATATAGCAAAAAACTTCAAACCAGATATAATTGAAATGATGGGATTCTTAGAATATATAAAAACAAAGGAAGCCATTACTCTTATTAAAAAAATCAGGGACTCATTAGAACCAAATGGAATTTTTATTACCTGCAACATTGCCCCAAACATTGAACAGCATTTTCTAAAATGGGTCATCAATTGGACAATGATACACAGAACGCCAAAGGAATTCGCTAGCATCGCTGAAAAATCAGGATTTGAAAATATTAAACTAATTTACGAACCACTAAAAATACACGGAATATTAATAGCCAAAAAATAAATTAATGGATTTTTATGCTGTCTCAGCTTTAATAAACGCATTCACAAGTTCAATTCTTGGACTTGTAATTCTTTTTAAAAACCCAAAAGGAAGAACCAATATTGGATTCTTTTTATTTGCAATGAGTGTTTTTTGTTGGAGTCTTCCATACTATTTTTGGCAGATATCCACCAATGGAGAAGATGCGCTTTTTCTAACTCGCTTACTAATGATGGGTGCTATTTTTATTCCTGTGGCTGATCTTCATTTCGTTTATTCTGTCACTAATCTAATTGAAAAAAGAAAAAAGTTTTTAATATTTAGTTATTGTTTATTTTTTTGTTTTTTTATCTCCAATTTCACTCCATATTTTGTAAGCCACGTAGAACCGCTTCTTAATTTTCAATTTTGGCCGATTGCTGGACCGTTTTTTAGCCTGTACTTAATTTTATGGGTTTTTTATGCATACTATGCCGCCTATGTACTATTCAAAGCCTACAAAAAATCAAAAGGGGTTTACAAGACTCAATTAAAATACATCACCATTGGAACAATAATAGGATATACCGGAGGAATCACAAATTATTTCCTATGGTACAAAATCCTTATTCCGCCCATTGGAAACATAACAGCCTCTATTTATTTAATATTCATTGTCTACGCCATCATTAGATATCGTTTTATGGATATCAGAATTATGGTCCGTCAAATATTCATTTATCTCGGCGTTTCAACTTTTGCTTATGGATTTTTCTATTCACTTGTTTGGTTTTACAATACATTTTTTAACGGAGTATTTACTCTAGGGGCATATTCATTTGGATTAATAGTTGCTCCATTGTTCGTAATCACATTTTACAATGCCAATAAAATGATAAGGAGCTTTGCCAACAAATACCTCTTTACTTCTCTTTATAACTACCAAGAAACTATTAGCAAACTAACCGAAGAATTAACTAACCATATTGACCTAAATACAATTACCAAATTAATCGTAACGACCATTAAAGACACTATGCAAATAGAAAAAGCAAATGTGTTTTTAATAAACACGCGAACGCTTCCTTGCAGCTACAAATTATTTACTATCAAAGGAATAAAAAAAGATAGCACTATTAGCAGCATAAGAGATAGTTATTTAATTGATTATTTATCAAAAAGCCAAAAAATAATTGTTAGTGATGAACTTTCTATTTTTGCCGAAGAAAGTAAAAACGAAGAAAGTAAAATAAAATTCAAAGAATTAATCAGCTATATGGAAAGTATTAATGCGTCAGTCATACTGCCATTAATAGCAAATAAAAAACTAATTGGGGTGATTATTCTTAGTTCCAAAAAATCACAAAATCCTTATACAAAAGAAGATTTGGAATTACTAACAATTCTTTCCCGCCAAGCAAGTATTGCCATAGAAAATGCACGACAATACAGACAGATTAAGGAATTTGGAAAAACCCTAGAAGAAAAAGTAAGCAAACAAACAAAAGACATTAGGCGAAGTAATAAATACCTCCAGGAATTACTAGCTATGAAATCCGATTTTCTCCGAGTTGTTAGTCATCAATTAAATACACCTTTATCAATCATTAGAGGATACTTTTCTATGATGAAGGAGGGTGACTATAAACCAGAAACAGCCCTTCCAGTAATTGAGGCGGGCTTGTACAGAATTGTTAATACGGTCGCCGACTTTTGTGATGCTTACAAACTTGAAGGAGAAAAAATGAAGACTGAACCAGAAAAAGTAAATATAGAGCCATTAATTAAAAACATTATAAAAGAGAAACTAGAATACATTAAAGAAAAAAATCTAAAAATAATTATTAAAAAACCTAATTTTACTATTCCAAAATTATGGTGCGATCCCGAAAAAACATCACGTGCCATTTCTAACTTAATAGAAAATGCTATTTCTTATACCGAAAAAGGAAATATAGAATTATCTTTCGCTAATAAAAAAGATTTTCTTGAAATAAATATAAAAGACGAAGGATGTGGAATAACCAAAGAAGATAGAGAGAAAATATTCCAAAAATTCTCACGAGGCAATAGAGCTCCAAATCTTCATCCAGATGGATCTGGCCTTGGATTATATATAACTAAAAAAATAGTGGAAGGAAACGGTGGAGAAATATATTTTGAAAGCAAGGGAGAAAACAAAGGATCAACCTTTAGCTTTACAACGCCTATCTATAAAAACCAAGATAAAAAAATATTAAAACAAAGAAGCCAAAATAACAAAATCTCTTATTAAAAAATAAGAGATTTTTTATAATCTGAATTGTGCAAATAAAAATTGACCGCCACAAACAAATAACCTATGCTTGAAGTAGCTCACTAGCCCTTTAAAAATCTATTGAGCAAGGAGAAGAAAAAATGATAAACATACTTTATGTTGACGACGAGGAAGACTTACTTTTAGTGGGGAAAAAATTTCTGGAAAAAGATTTAGAGATTAAAGTAGATACGGTTGACTCTGCAGAGCTTGGCATCAAGATGCTTGAGAAAAAATATTATGATGCTATAGTCTCAGACTATCAAATGCCAAAGATGGATGGTATAGAATTTTTGAAATACATCAATGATAATTTCAAAAAGAGAAAAATACCCTTCATTATTTTTACAGGTAGAGGCAGGGAAGAAGTAGTAATTGAAGCTCTAAACAATGGAGCAACATTCTATATGCAAAAAGGCGGAGAACCAAAATCGCAATTTGCCGAACTAATCAGTAAGCTCAAAATAGCAGCCCGTAAAAAAGAATTAGAAGATACAAATGAAAGTATCTATCAGCTCATCAGCGAAATGGTTACCGAAAAAGATTTACAGAAAAATCTTAATAATATTGCAGTAGTCATTTCAAAAAGACTTTTTGCTGATGGATCATTTGTAATGCTGCTTAATAAAAAGACTAAGCTGCTTGAGTGCAAGGCTTCATACAACCTGAGCGATAAATTCCAAGAGATATCACTAAATTCTGAAGAAGGTCTTGCTGGGAAGGTAATGAAAGAACATAAAGGATGCTTTACCGATGAGTACGTTTTAGACGCATCCATCAAACATGATGATCGGGTTGATTTTTTAGTTAAAAACGAAGGCATAGTATCTGGCATAGCTGCACCATTGCAAATCAGCGGAATCTGCTTCGGAGTAATATACGCAATCAACAAAACGATCAAACACTTTACTGAGAGGGATCTGGCCACTCTTTCACTATTCGGAAACCTTGCAGCAATGGTAATAATAAGGGACGAAATAAAACAGCAAAAAGAATATTACAAGACAAAAATAAAGATCACCAAAAACGAAATAGCAAATTCAATTTTCATAGTAAAAGGATACTTAGAGTTCCTTGAGGAAACAAAACACGAAAAAGAAAAAGAAGAGGATTATATAAAAAAGACAGAAAGCATTATTTCTATTATTGAAAAATTAGTAGAAACGCTAGAAGAAGTATAAAAGCTATCTTGAAAAAGATAGTTTATTTTTTTATTATAAAAATTAATTTGACCACTACTATTAAATGATTCATAATTTAAATAGCTCATAGTCCTTTTAAAACTATTGAGCAAGGAGAAATAAAAATGATAAGGGTTTTGTACGTAGACGACGATGAAAGCTTACTTGACATAGGAAAATTATTTTTAGAAAGAAATCCAGAAATAACAGTAGTTACCGATTGTTCGTCAATTAATGCTTTTAATAGACTAGGTAAAGAATATTTTAATGTTATTCTCTCTGACTACGAAATGCCCGAAATGGATGGTATAGAATTCCTTAAGAAAATAAATAGCACTTTCCCAGACAAAGTACCATTTATCATCTTCACGGGAAAAGGCAGGGAAGAAGTTGCAATTGAAGCCTTAAACAATGGAGCAACATTTTACCTGCAAAAAGGAGGAGAGGCAAAATCACAATTTGCTGAGTTAATAAAAAAAATTGAATCAGCAGCAAACGAAAACACACTAAAAAATATACGCAAGATATTTAGTCAAATATCTCAAAAAGGGACTCGCTTAGAAAACAATCTAAGTCTTATAACTAAAACTGTTTCAAATATACTTTGTGCAGATGCTTCTTTTATTCTACTACAAAACAAATATGAAGAACTCCAACACTGCGTTTCTTATGGTGTTGGCGAAAATTTTAAACGAATCGCACTAAAATCTGGAGAAGGCCTCGGGTGGAAAGTAATGGATACCCATGAGGGATTTATTGCTGATGAATATTTTTCTGAAAATATTAATTATGCCACCGATGAATTAATTAGAAACGAAGGGGTTGTCTCTATGATGGCGACACCACTGCAAATAGAAGAAAAAGGCTTTGGGGTATTGTATGCCTTCAATAGAGAACCAAGATGCTTTAACGAAAAAGACCTAGAGACTCTTTCAACATTTGGTAATCTTGCAGCAATGGCAATCATAAAAGATATATTTAAAAATATATTTAAAGAAAAAATACAACTAACAAGTACCATTGCTAATACCTTAATTTTAGAAGGAATCAAACAAGCATCATGACTCCTAACTATCTTTTCCCCAAAAAGGTAGTTATTTTTTTGACATAATACGATATTTATTGTAAATTATAAATATAGTTTTTTGAAAAACACCAAGAAGGAAGCCTGATTACTTGAATAAAGCGATTAGACTCCCTTCTTGGAACATATTTCAAGATTGGAGGATTTAATTATGAAAAAAACCCAAACAATCAAACAGCAAGAACAAGCATTCGTGCCCCAATTTCCATACGATATGTCTCATAATGAATATCAGGAAATTCTGCACCTCTGGAATATTTCCCAAAAAGATATAGTCGCTTTTGCGCAAAAGCACATTAAGACTATTGAGAAGGAAATATTCAAGAAACCAACGATTCGGGACTCTGAAGTTTACTTCAGAGAAGTAAAAATCAGGGCAGCTGAAGGATTAATTAATCAGCGCTATGGAAACAGGTTCATTCCAAAAGGAGTTGAAATAAAGCCTGGCGATGATCCTTTTTATGTAACCTATTTAAAGGTTATGCCACCGAATCAAGAGATTTGGATTCCATTTCTTCCAAGAAATGAAAACCCATCTAACCAAAGAGTATCGCAAGATACTTCTTTTTTTTATAAAAATTTCTTTTTCTATTATTTTGTAGTACAATAAAACAAACTAAACATAAATAAATAAAATGTACCTATTTTTTGACACGGAAACAACAGGACTTCCAAAAAACTGGAAAGCGCCACTCACAGATTTAGACAATTGGCCACGAATGGTTCAAATAGCTTGGATAATGTACGACAATTCTGGAAACGAAATAATTGCTGAAAATTATATTATTCGCCCCGAAGGATTTGCTATCCCTATAGAAACATCGCGAATACACGGCATTACAACCGAAAGAGCTATGGAAGAAGGGGAAGACTTAACTGCAACACTAAATCAACTAAAAGCATTAATGGATGAATCAAGAATTCTTGTTGCTCATAATATTGATTTTGATGAAAAAATAATTGGAGCCGAATTTTTAAGAAAAAACATCTACAATCCAATAGAAGAAAAACAAAAAATATGCACCATGCATAGCACAGTAGATTTTTGTGCAATCAAAAGTAAGTATGGAAACAAGTGGCCAAAGTTAGCAGAACTGCATTACAAACTTTTTGAATGCGACTTTGAAGATGCTCATGACGCTGAAACAGATATTCGTATAACAGCCAAATGTTTCTGGGAGCTTAAAAAAAGAAAACTCATTTAATTATGGCAAAAAATAATATTGTAGAAATAATTAAAAAACAAAAAGGTTATTTTGAAACAGGGCAGACAAAAGATGTCAATTTTAGGATTGAAAAACTTAGACAATTAAGAACCGCTATTATTGAAAATGAAAAACTAATTTCAACCGCCCTATTCAATGACCTCAAAAAATCTCCAACCGAATCATACACTAGTGAAATCGGAGCCATTATTGAAGAAATAAATTTCGCTCTCAAAAATATCAAAAAATGGACAAAGAACAAAAAAACTAAAACACCACTAATCCTAGCGTCATCCACAAGCTATATAGTCTCCGAACCATATGGCATTTGCCTGATCATTGGAGCTTGGAACTATCCTTTTGCATTATCATTGTGTCCGCTTATTGGAACTATTGCTGCTGGCAATTGCTGTGTCATAAAGCCATCGGAAATTGCCGAGCATAGTTCAAAAATAATTGCTAAAATTATCAAAGAAACATTTAGCGAGGAATATATTGCAGTAATTGAAGGGAATGCAACAACAGCAACAAAACTATTAGAACAAAAATTTGATTATATATTTTTTACCGGAGGAGTAGAAATAGGAAAAGTAGTAGCACAGGCAGCTGCCAAAAATCTCATTCCAGTTACTCTTGAATTAGGAGGAAAAAGCCCTTGCATAGTAGAAAAAACTGCTAACCTTGAAATCGCCGCAAAAAGGATTGTTTGGGGAAAATATCTCAATGCTGGGCAAACATGTATTGCTCCTGACTACATCTTGGTAGACAATAGCATAAAACCTCAATTAATATTTGCCCTTAAAAAAGCAATCAAAAAATTTTACGGAGAAAATCAAAAAATAAGTAAAGATTACCCAAGGATTATAAATAAAAAACACTTTGAAAGATTAGAAAAACTTCTTCAAGGAAATATTGTCTTTGGTGGAGATATAGACAAAAAAAATTTATACATTTCTCCAACCATTATTGAAAATATAAAATGGGAAGACGATATAATGAAAGAAGAAATATTTGGTCCCATTATCCCAATCATATCCTACGAGTCTCTTGATGATGTTATCAAAAAAATAAACTCCCGAGAAAAACCATTAACCTTGTATATTTTTTCTGAAAACAAAGAAGACCAAAATAAAATCATCAATAAAACATCATCTGGAAGTGTCTGTGTCAATGCCACTATACTCCAAACAACAAATCCTTATTTGCCATTTGGCGGAGTGGGAAACAGTGGAATAGGTAGCTATCATGGAAAATATTCTTTTGAAACATTTTCCCATAAAAAAGCTATTATGAAAAAGTCTGCTTGGCCAGAATTAGACATATCATATCCCCCTTATAAAAATAAGCTTCGTATTCTTAAAAAAATATGGGGAAATAGTTACTTTAAATAAACAAAAAAATGCCAATACAGTGGAAAGAAGAATATAATTTAGGAATAAGTTTTATTGACGAACAACACAAAAAATTTGTCAAAATACTAAGCGATCTCAATGACTCCATGCACCACATGAAAACAAATGAAGTCACCATGGAAACAATCAAACAAATCAAAGATTTTTGTATCTATCATATGAAAACTGAAGAAGATTTGTTTGAAAAATTTAATTACCCCGAAAAGGATGTTCATAAAATTGAACATAAAAAATTCATTGATTATATTGAAAATCTAGAAAAAAATTCGCCAAGCAAAGACAAGTTAGAAATATCCATAGATTTAATTGACCATATGGAAGATTGGATGTTTCTTCATGAACAAAATATGGATAAACGATATGTACCTTTTTTAAAAGAACATGGAGTCAAATAAAAAACCGCTTACGCGGTTCTTTTTTTTATTAAAATCTAACTGTATAAGTTTTTAACGGAGGGATGCCATTAAAACAAATTGCACTATAACTGCTAGTATAAGCTCCAGTAGTTAAGATATAAATTCTGTCTCCCTCTTTTAAATCCTTATCTAATTTGTATTTATTATCCTCATAAAGAATATCCATACTATCACAAGTGGGTCCAGCAATAATATATTCTTTTAGATTATCTTCATTTTCTTCAAAACCCAAGACTGCTGAGCTTTCGGTATATATTGGATATTTTATTGCTTCATCTAATGTTTCAATAAGACCTCCGAATTTGCCAATATCTAGGTATAGCCAGCTATAATGATTTGCAATTGATTTTTGGGATATAAGTACAGCCTCTGTCACAATTACTCCCGCCTCGCCAGTAATAGACCTTCCCGGCTCCACGATAATTTCTGGGAAATTATCTCCAAAGTCTTCTGCCAAAAACCTTGTTACCTCCTTGGCATAAACCTCTATACTATTAGATGGCTGAAGATAATCAGAAGGAAAGCCTCCTCCAATATTTATCATCTTCAAATCTATATCAGCCTCTGAAAGGGAATCAAACATATACTTGCATTGGGCGATAGCATTATCCCACTGGCCAATATCTCTCTGTTGAGAGCCAACATGAAATGACAATCCATATGGCTCTAATCCCATTTTTTTTGCTTTGATAGCCAAGTTAAAAATAACATCTAAATGAGCTCCAAACTTTCGTGACAATGGCCAATCAGCACCGCTGCCATCACAAAGTATTCTAAAGAAAACTTTTGAGTTAGGAGCTTGTCTTGCAATCTTACTTAAGTCACTTTCAGAATCTGTTGCAAACAACCTAACACCTTTCTCATAAGCATAGGCAATATCTTTTTCTTTCTTAATAGTATTGCCATAACTCATTCTATCTGCAGTAATTCCTAGTTCTAACAATTGATTTAATTCAAACACTGTTGCTATATCAAAGTTAGAACCTCTATCTGCTAAAACTTTTATAACTTCATTATTGGGATTTGCCTTAACAGCATAATATATCTTTGCATAAGAAAGATGTTTCTTGAGCTCGTCAAACTTTTTCTCAATCTTGTTAAGATTAATAACGAGCATCGGCGTTTCTTTATCCTTGGAAAATTCTTTTATTTTTTCAAAATCTCCAGGATCTAAATATCTTAAAATGTTTTTATTTTCCATTTTATTTAAAAATTAATAAATTAATAATGATACTTAAAAATTATAGTCCTATTTTTAAAAATGTAAATAATAATTATTAGAAATTATAGTCTTCTTTTTAAAGTTGTAAATAAGAAATATTAAAAAGTATAGTCTTATTTCTAAAAATGTAAATAGTAATTATTAGAAATTACATTTTTCATTCCAAAATTAAAAAGTTGACATTTAAAACTTTAAAGATTAAAATCGTTTTCGGAACATTGGAGAAAAAATGAATTTTGCTAAAAAAGATTTTTATAAGTACTATTTCTTTATTATTGCCATCATAATCAGTGCATCAATATCTTCAGGATACTTCCTGCACAGCAAGGAGGGAATAATATATAACATATTATTTCTAGGTGGATTTTTTTACATAGGAAAAAATTTTGATCAAGAGGGATCAAAGCTTTTATTCCTAGGATTAGTAATAGCCACCAGTATGATAATAATATACTTAGAAAACATTGGAATTAAAACTTATCTTTTTCCATTTGGAATATTTCTTGGAATAATCTTAGCATTTTTAGGTATTATTTTTTTCAGCAAAAAAACTATCAAACCATGATAGTTTTCTTTTGAATCCTCAAAATATATTAGAAACTATTTATACACACTTGACAAGTATTTAATTTTGGGTATAATAAAAATATGCAAAACGGAATTGGCTACCTCCAGTTTTTTGGAAACAAAACGTACAGCAACCCTTACAACGACCGCACCTTTAAAGGAAGAGTCAGAGAAATTGAAAAAAAAGAAGATATCCCCAAAAAGAGCATATCAATGGATAGCATCTGTGCAACTCTTGGCATCAAGAGTCCTGAGAAAATTACCGATGAAATGATTGTTCAAGAAAGGGATAGATGGCGCCCCAGATTTGACACCGCCTACTAAAAGCCTTTGAGCTATACAAGCCCCCTAGGCTTCTTTTTTTATTATATTGACAAAAATATTATAATTTCATAATATCTATTCCAGTAACTTTACTGCACAACTAAAAGCACGGAATGATTTCATGAAAAGAAGAGATGATTCAGACAAAAAAGAAGAAAGAAGGGATATGGATAAATACAAAAACTATCGCGATGAGGCCAATGGAATACGAATGCCCATCAGAAGAACTAGCTAAGTTCTTTTTTTATTACAATTATTATTTTTTCCAAAAAATGATATAATAGTTGTAATATGAATAAAAAAGAAAATCTCAATCAAGAAACAGAAATAAGAAACAACCTTCTTTCTGGAGACTGGGTCATTATTGCCCCAGCCAGAGCAGAAAATCTAAAAAATTCCTATGTTGGATGCCCATTTTGTAATATAGATAGCCAAGAGAAGCCAACCCTAATTTACAACAATGGGAAAATAGTAACCACTACTGACAAATGGACCACCATTGTCATTCCTAATAAATATCCCGTCTTTGTACCATTAATAAACGAATGTTCTAGTAAGGACGAAAGCTGCTACAAAATAAAATCAGCTGGATATCATGAGCTCATTATTACATCTGATCATAATAAAAAAATATTCCAGTTGCCGACCAAAAAAATAAAAGAAATTTTTGATTGCTATCAATCTAGAATAATAACCCTTAAAAAGGATAAATTTGTCCAATATGTTTTTGTTTTTCAAAATTGCGGAGAAAAAGCAGGTGCTAGTCAAAGACATCCGCACTCGCAAATAATTACCATTCCATTTATAGATAAAGAACTAAAATCTATAATAGTTAAATCAAAAAACTATTTTGACAAAAATAAAAAATGCTTACACTGCGAAATAATTAAAAAAGAATTAAAAACAAAAGAAAGGGTTATCGCCGAAAATAAATCATTTGTCGCATACATCCCATTTGCTCCAAGGTTTCTTTATCAGATAATTATCACTCCCAAAAAGCATAGCAACTTATTTGAAGATATTTCCGAAGACGAAAAAACTGATCTGGCAGAAATATTTAAAATAGTACTCCAAAAATATAACAAAAAATTAAAAGATCCAGATTATAATTTTTATCTCCACAACTCTCCTTGTGATGAAAAAGAATATCCCTATTTTCATTGGTATTTTTCACTAGCACCAAGATTAACGTATCTTGCTGGTTTTGAAATAGGAGCAAATATGGAAATAATAACAAGATATCCAGAAGATCAAGCAAAAATATTAAAATAAAACTATGAAAAAAAAATTTATTATTGCTAACTGGAAGTGCAACCCAATCAGAACAAAAGAAGGAGAAAAAATACTATCCAGCCTTAAAAAAACCATTAAAACAGAGAATAAAGTGATTATCTGTCCGCCTAGTGTTTTTCTGAGCCATTTTTTGAGCCTTTTCAGCGATGTTTTCCTATTTGGAGGGCAAGACTGCTATTTTAAGGAAAACGGCGCTTATACGGGCGAAATTTCGCCAAAAATGCTACAAGATATTGGCTGCAAATACGTTATAATCGGACATTCGGAAAGAAGAAGCCTTTTAGGAGAGTCTGACCAAGATATCAACCTCAAAATAAAAGAAGTAATTAATTCCACAAAAATAACACCGGTATTATGTATTGGTGAAAATAGGGAAGAGAGAGAAAAAAATAAAACCTTTACAATACTAGAAAAACAACTGAAGATTGCTCTACAAAATATTCCAAACGAAAAATTAAATAAAATCATCATAGCCTATGAACCAATATGGGCAATCGGCACAGGAATATATGCCGAAGAAAAACAAATAAAAGAAGCTAAAGAGTATATAGTTAAAATATTGTGCGACATTTATAACCCATCTTCTGCTTCCAAAATAAAAATAATCTATGGGGGAAGCGTTAACCCCCAGAACATATCGTCTATATTAGGAAATGCCAATATGGATGGCGTCCTCGTAGGAGGCGCTTCGCTAAAACCCAAAGAATTTTCTATAATCGCAAATTGGAAATAATTTGTAAATTAAAAGAATCCGCATTGCGGATTCTTTTAATATAATCTTTAATATGTACGATAAACCGATAAAAAATAATCGGCGATTTTCAAAATCAAAAAAAATAATAGCTATATTATTTTATATTTCTCTGATTCAAAAATCAAAAAAGAGCCAATAGGAAATATATCAAAAATAAACTGAAAAGTCAACAAGTTATTTATTTAAAGCAATCAAAAACTAAACATTTATTATGTTTAGTTTTAATATGACTTCATTGGATTTTAAATTGCGCCAAAGCCAGGACACATTTCCTAACACCTCCTTTAATGTTCTTATTTTAAGTTAACATAAATATATTTATTTGCAATATAACCATTAATTTTTTAATTCTTTTCCACTATGAAACTGCCTATGAATATCTCTTAGTTTCTTATTTGTTACGTGAGTATATATCTGAGTTGTTGCAATATTACGATGACCGAGAAACTCTTGAATAATTCTAAGATCAACACCTTGATTTAGCAAATCAGTGGCCATACTGTGACGCAATGTATGCGGAGTTGTAAAATATGGGACATTAGCCAAAGTCGCATATCTTTTGACTAATCTCTCCACAGAACGAGGCGTTAAACGGGCTTCTGAGCCATTTCTTCTGCGATAGTTGATAAACAATGCCTTTTCTTCATCATCGCGAGTTTTGAGATACTTCTTGAGCCATGTCAAAGCTCGCTCAGAAAAATAAACAGTCCTTGGATGATTGCCTTTACCAATAACGCCAATTTCCAAATCAGTCTTTTTTTCTATATTTTTAAATTGCTCATAATTAAGAGCTGTTAGTTCGGCAATACGCAATCCAGTAGAAAATAATATTTCTAAAATAGCTCTATCACGAAGACCATCAACATTTGCATCATTAGGCGCAAGTAAAAGCTTTTCTATTTGATCCAAGGTTAAAAACTTTATAGTTTTTCCATTTTTAGCATCCTTAGGTAATTGTATTTTATCAGCTGGCAAAGATATGATGTCTTTTGCAGTGAAAAAGCTCAAAAGAGACCTTAGAGCTATAAGGTAATAGTTTTGGGTTAATTTGGATAAGAGCTTGCCAGATTGGCGATCCTTGAATCTAGCCAGATATAAACGATAATCCCAAATAATTTCAGGAGTTAGTTCGTGAGGCTTTAAATTATCTTTATGAGTATTAATTAGCCAGTCAGAAAACTTTTTCAAATAGCGGCTATAGTTTTCCTGAGTCTTAGAGGAGAGACCACGTTCAATTTCACAATAATCAAGAAAGTCGGGAATGTGCTTAATTATTGGTTTGGGGGAGTTTTGCATAGTTTTGTTGTGTTTATTGGTTTTTTGCTATATACAACGTCGCTTAACCTACATTGTACGACATTTAAGATATGCTTATATATGGGCTTTTTAGCCCTTCTCTCTAATATACATACCTATACTATTAAATAACTATATTATTATTTTATTATTTTTATTCCCCTAAGTCAAATAGTTTTAAAAATATTTTATATAATGAGATTGTTTCTTTCAAAATTAACTTGACCATTTGCACCACTAGTTTTACCAGAGCCGATTTTGTGCCCTCAAAATTTGAACTGCTTATTATAATCCAAGCTCGCGAAAAGCTTCATTATTTTCTCTCAATAGCTTGTAAAACAAACTACCTCTTAGTCCGATCCGACGACTCTTTACACCTTCCCATCAATAATCACTTACACCAATTATCCTTAATTATTTATGCATATTTATATCACAAAACAATATAGCCAATTTGTCAATTTATTGTGCACAAACCAATTGATATTAAAATCAATAAGATATAAATTATTGTTTAAGGTTCTTTATTATGTTTACAAAATTAGCTCTTGAAATTGGAATGGTTGGTGCAAAAGAGTGCAACAGCTGTAACACCAAAGGTAAAATTCCAGATATTTGTTCTCTGGCATGCGGCATCGGCGGAATAGACGATCCTCTTAATACTCGTTCTGAAAATCAAGAAACGAGTATTTTTTATTTAAAAAAGCGGACTTACGCCCGCTCTTTCATATGCCTATCAAATTAATTACTACTACTGACTTTATGATATTTCATTAATAAAGAATTACAGACAACACTAAATGAAGATAAGGCCATTGCCGCTGCTGCGACAGCAGGACTTAAGAGCCAGCCAGTAATATAATAAAAAGCACCACCAGCAATCAATATCCCAAGCACATTATAAAAGAAAGCCCAGAATAAATTTTGCTTTATTTTAAAAACTGAATACTTGCCAAGCTCAAAAAGTGCTAATAATTTTTTTAAATCATTTTTCATTAATACTACCTCCCCTGCCTCAATTGATATATCGGATCCAGAAGCCATTACTATTCCCAAATCAGACTGAATCAATGCTGGAGCATCATTAATTCCATCACCAATCATTGCCACATTATGTCCATCTTTTTGAATCTGTTTTATTATTTCTGCTTTTTCATGAGGCAAGACTTGGCTATAAATAAAATCTATACCAACGTCCTTCCCTATTGCCATGGCCGCTAGTTTGTTATCGCCAGTTATCATTCCAACTTTTATTTTTTTTGACTTCAAGAAAGAAACAACTTCTTTTGCTTCACTACGGATAACATCTTTGATGCCAACGCATCCCAAAACCTTTTTATCAGAAGACAAAAACATTACCGTGGCTCCCCTATTTCCTAAAGACTCTAATTGCTGCGAAAATTCACCCATATCAAAATGGTTTTCTTTCATTAAGGAATAGGAACCAAATAAATATTTTTTACCCTTAATAGTCCCTTCAATCCCTTTTCCAACCAAAGCTTTAAAACCATCAACACGAACAGGCTTTATTCTTAACTCAGTCATCTTTTTAACAATTGGCACTGCCAGTGAATGCTCGGACATATCTTCAAGAGATCCAATGATTTGAACAAAATCATTTTCCGAAATTCCTGACACAGAATAATCAATAATTTCTGGTTCACCTTTTGTTAATGTTCCGGTCTTATCAAAAACCACAAAATCAATTTTACTAGCAACTTCTAATGCCTTACCGCTTTTTATCAAAACGCCATTCTTAGCCCCAAGACCAATGCCCATAATCACTGCCGTTGGAGTAGCAAGCCCAAGAGTACAGGGACAAGCGACTATTAAAACTGAAACAAATATAGTTAAAATAAAAAATATATCCATTCCGGCAAAAAACCAAAACAAAGAAGCAAAAAGTGCAATACTAACAACAGCTGGAACAAAATAATATGCCGCCCTATCGGCTAAAAGCTGGATTGGGGCCTTGGAAGAAGATGCTTCTTCCATAACCTTAATGATTTTTGCAAGGATAGAATCTTCGCCAGCATTGGTAGTCTTGATGGTCAAAGAACCAGTTAAATTTATTGTTCCGCCAATCACATTACTACCAATCATCTTATCCAAAGGAATGCTTTCTCCAGTAATCACTTTTTCATCTACCGCCGAAATGCCATCAATAACAACTCCATCAACAGGCACCCTCTCTCCTGGCGAGATAAAAACAATATCATTCTTTTTTATACTAGTGATCGCCACTACTTTTTTGCCTTCTGCAGTTACTAAGTTCGCCTCCTGTGGCTGTAGCTCTATAATATCTTTTATTGCATTATTAGTTTTTTCCTTTGCTGAAAATTCTAAATATTTTCCAAGTGAAATAAAAATTAAAATCATTATTGCACTTTCAAAATATAGCGGTCCAGTATGTACAGCTGGATAAAACCAAATCAAAAAACTGATTGCCAAACTATAAAAATAAGCCGCAAAAGTTCCTATTTCAATCAATGAGTCCATATTCGGATCTCTGTTTAGTATTTTTTTGAATCCAGAAACATAAATATTTGAATTTATCAAAATAACGATCGTTGCGAGCACCAATTGGATCAAAGCTACTAGCTGAATCGGGATGAAAATCATTGGCAAAGAAAATAACTTTGCAACTGAATAAATAATTACTGGCGAACCCAATATTAAAGAAATCCAAAAATTATTTCTTAGCTTTTTTAACTCATTTTCTTTTTCACCCTGAATTTCATAAAAAGAATTACTAACTATCCTAGCACTATACCCAAGCAATTCAATCTGATCAACTATGTACTCATAAGAAACAACATTTTCATCAAAATCTAAAAACAATGTTCCATTAGAAAAATTAATCTGAGCCTTTTGAACTCCATTAATTTTAATTACTTTATTTTCAATCTTTGCACTGCACGAGGTGCAGTTCATACCTCCTATTTTTAAAAATATCTTCATATATTTATATTTCTGTTGCTTTATATGTCTTAAATATGTCTATTGCAAGTATCTGATTTTTACTGACAACACTTGAGTCAAATTTTATTTTAAATTTATTTGAAGAATAAAAATCAACACTTTCAACTCCTTTTAATTTTTCTAAATCGCTAGTCACCAAAAAAGCATGGCCCGAACAAGGAAGATCAACAGATATATTAAATTCTTCTACCTTTCTTGCCAGTGGATTAGTTTCCTCAAAAGCATTTACTGGCACGCTATTGCTCTTTTTATTTTCTACCTGAGCCTGAACCAACTCATTACTAACTGGTCTTACTCCTCCTATAAATGGCATCACGTAATTGAAAAATAATATATTAACAATAACCGTAGTTGAAAAAAGAATAGCTAGGTATTTCTTTTTCTCTATTGCGCCAGCAATGGATAATCTATCAATCCTCTTTAAATAGAATGTGGCCGACACAGAAGCAAACAATAGCGAAAGCCCGATTATCATTGGCATAAAATACGGCAACATTAAAAACTGCCGCAAAGCTTGATTAGCAAAAGTTGCCCCAACCACAGAAAGAGCAACAAATAGGACGCAAAAAGAATGCGGAATTATTGCATAGATAATTCCCCTCCAAAACCCATCAGAATTTTCTCTTTTGTTTTTTGGCAAACAACAATCTTTATTTTTTTTATCATCCATATTATTTTGACATCTTACTCACTTTTAATATTTCAGCAATCATCTCATCCTTTTTCTTTTCATTTGCCGAAGCCATTGCATTTTTAAAACAAGAACCTAGATGATTTTCCATTATCATTTGATTGGCTGATTTTAATAACCCTATTACCGCCAAATTTTGTTGCATAATATCTATACAATATTCTCCACTCTCAGTCATCTTAATTATTTTATCTAAAGAGCTTCTGGCTTTTTTAAAATTAACTATTGATTTTTGATTTTTAGTTTCCATATTCTTCTAATTTAATATTAGTTATTGGTGAAGTTATACCCCCACCCTAGGTATAGGTATAATACCCCTATAATACTTTTTTGTCAAAACATTGACAATAGAAGAATAATATTTTAATATGACCCCATGCTAACGATGATGAATGAAGTAAGGAAATCTAAAACTTTCTGGTATATCGTAGGGATGATGATGACTTATATGGTATACATATTTTTTCAAGAATCTGGACAAATGGTATGGATAGTATACACAATCGGACTGCTTATCTTATCCATGCTGCTTCTTCTTGATGCAATGAAAAGTATTAATGAAAAAAAGATAATAAGCCTTTTTACAAAATTCGTTTTTGCTGGACTAGCATCGCTCATTATCTTTGCCAATCATTTCAGTATGGCATTTGCAGTCAATGAAACATTCATATTATTTTCTAGATCAGACTTTTATCTCCTAGGAGAATTAGCAATGTTTTATTGCATCGCAATGGGAATCCTTTTATGTGCGTCCTGGGCATACCTTGCCCTATCATATAGAAATTCCTAATATCTCGCTTTTTTTAAGGCGAGTTTTTAGTTAATCAAAAACAGCAGGCTTGCACCAACTGTTTTTCTATCCTATTATTTTGCTCTGCAAAAATTACATTTAAAAGATTCACGGTCTACCTTGCACAACGAAACCCGACACTCGTACCCGAACTTGCAGGTGAATTGTTCAGAGCCAACGTGAAGGACCCGGCAAGTGTGCCATTACTCCAATCCCCGCCACGTAGCATAACGTTACCATTGGCAGTGCAACCATAATATCGGCCAACGCCATTAGCAGATGTATAATTACCCGATGGGCCAGCAATGCCTTTTTCATAATCTGATAAATTAGAATCATTCCATTCAATCCAAGCTCCACTATTATACCAATATCCATTTCCAGAACCTATCTGGCAAGTAAAATTATTCCATTCCCAAGCATTACCAGCTAAATCCCAAATGATTTGTCCATTGACAAGGGTTAGTGTTCTGCGTTGTTCCGACGGAGACGATTGTCCTGTTCCATAATATGGATCAGTGCCATCTGAAGCTAAAGAATTAGCAGGGGTACCGTCGGAATGTCCCCGGTACATTACTGTTCCATTCCAGTTGGATGAAACACTCTCGGCGCTCCTCGCAAGGAGTGTCCACTCGGCGTTAGTAATAAGGTGGGCGCCATTGCCGAGGGCATTGCAAGCAGTAATAGCATCTGTCTGACTAATACTGACCCAAGGAGTACTTGCTGGTTGAGAAGTAGCAACTCCTCCTACGTTCTTGGCTTCATACTTCATAACACAGAAGCCATAACCAGAATCAATCCAGTCCGTAGGACAGGATTGAGTTGGTCCTAAGGCAAATTGACCATTAGAAAGAACGGCATAAACAGTAAAATCTGTTCCATTGGTATTAGTAAAGTACTTGTAGTACTTTCCACTAGCTGGATCTGTTGGAATACTAGGAAGTAATGATGATAGTTCTGAAGCTAAAGTAGTACAAGGAGTAGTTCCTCCTCCAAGAGTACATTCAGTTGTTTGTAATGGATAGAGTCCATTGTGGGTTGTACCATAGAATAATAGTGCGGTATTGATGGCACTGATATCTGATTTCCGTCTAGCATCATTAGCACTATTAGTTGCTCCAGACATGGAAACGATAAGAATGCCAGCAAGGATGCCGACAATGGCGATGACGACGAGAAGCTCTATGAGGGTGAAAGCCCAATTTTCACGCAAAAAAACTTTGTGTTTAGCTACATTATGCATTGATAATATTATACTCAAAGTAATTTTAAAAAACAAGAAAAATATGGCAAAAAAAGGAAGACATTAAAAATTACTATTAAAAGATTGCGAAGCAATCTACCATATTCCACCTTTCTCTCCTTGGCACGTTAAAATTTCATACTCAAAATAAAACTTTCAAATTTTATTCTTCCATTTTAAATTTTACACGCTCCTTCCTCGTTCCCCATATTTTTGCTTTGCAAAAATTACCTTTAAAAGATTGCGAAGCAATCTACCATTTTCCACTATGCGACCCTTGGCACATTAAAATTTCATATTAAGTAATTCGTTTTAATATTTCTTTTTCTCCGCCTTTTGCTCTGACTGAGAGCAAACAGTTAAATTCTTAGCAAAGAATTTATGTCGGAGAAAAAGAAGATATTAAGAAAGAATTACGATTCCATTTTAAATTTTATATGTTCCTTTCTACAACGGCATTGTACCGTGCTTTTTTGGTATAGCCCCTTCCCTCTTATTTGCTAGCGACTCCAAACATTGGATAATAATCTTTCTAGTGTCTTTTGGATCTATTATCATATCAACCTGACCAAGCTTTGCTGCTTCAAATGGGTCTAGAAATTTTTCTTTTATTTCTTCAATCTTTTCTTTTTCAAACTTTTCTGGATTTTTATTTTCCGCTATTTCTTTTTTATAGATTATCTTTACTGCCTGCTCTGCACCCATAACAGCTATTTGTGCCATTGGCCAAGCAATTACCTTATCATAACCAAGTCCTCGCGATGCAAGGGCAATATAAGCTCCGCCAAAAGCCTTTCTAAGTATTATGCTGATCTTAGGAACCGTTGCTTCGCCATAAGCATAAAGTATTTTTGCTCCATGTCGTATTATTCCCTGATATTCTTGATTTGTTCCTGGAAGATATCCCGGAGTATCAACAAAATTAACAATTGGCAAATTAAAAGCATCACAAAATCTTACAAACCTTGCAATTTTATCCGAAGCATCAATATCCAAAACCCCTGCCATAAATTTTGCTTGATTGGCAACAATTCCAATTGAATTGCCATTTAATTTTCCAAATCCAATGATAGCATTAGGGGCAAAAGATTTTTGAACTTCAAAAAAAGAACCTTTATCAAACACTTCATTTATTATCAGTTTCATATCATACCCCTTTTCATATTCCTCAGGAATCAAATCCAAAATATTATCAAGGGTACGTCCATCGCTATCTCCTTGGTCAAAAAAATCATCAGTATTGTTCTGAGGTAAATAGCTTAAAAATTCTCTCACATTATCAAAACATTCTTTTTCATTTTTTAATACAAAATGCGCACACCCGCTTTTGGTAGAATGAATTATTGCTCCACCTAAATTTTCAAAATTAACATCCTCGCCCGTAACACTTTTAATTACATCTGGTCCAGTTATATACATTTGAGACAATCCTTCAACCATAAAGATAAAATCGGATAAACCTGGAGCATAGCAAGCACCGCCAGCCGATGGTCCAACCATTATGCTTATTTGGGGGATGACTCCCGAAGCCCTAACCATTGCCCTAAATATGGAAGCATATCCATCCAAGCTTGCTACTCCCTCCTGTATTCTAGCCCCACCAGAGTCAATAATTCCAATTACTGGACAGCCAGTTTTTTGTGCAAGCTCAATAACTTTAACAATTTTTTTCCCGTGCATCTCGCCTAAGGTTCCGCCACTTCTTGCAAAATCCTGACTATAAATATAAACTTGTCGTCCGTTAATCTTTGCAAATCCAGTAATCACACAATCTCCCGAATACCTTTTTTTGTCTAACCCAAGACTGGTAAAACGAGTCTCTACAAATGAATCCAGCTCTACAAAACTATTTTCATCCACAAGCACATTAATCCTTTCTCGCGCATCAAGCTTTCCTTTGTCATGCTGTTTTTGAGTAAAGGTTTTATCAGCTTGCTCTAATATTTTTGATTCTAATTTTTTTAACTGCTTTTCAAATTTCATATCAGAAAAATTAATTATTTATCTCCTCAAAATATAATTTTAATTCTTGAACTATTTTCTCTAAAATATTTTTATTATCAACTTTTTTGCCAGTCTCTAATAAAATAGATGTTGCTATTGAATTAATATCTTCAGGAAAATCAGTTATATTTGTATCAATTCCAATGCCAATAATTGAATAAATAGCATCTCCACTGATTATATTTTCAGTCAATATTCCGCAAAACTTTTTATTATTAATCAAAACATCATTGGGTAGTTTTATCATTGGCTCTAAATCAAAATTTTCTTTCACTATTTTTGCTACTACAAACGCAGCGAGTACAGTAATAATCTGCAAGTCCTTTATATTGGCCTGTGGAAGAATAATAGAAAAATACAGCCCGCCTTGAGGAGAAAACCAACCAACCCCAGACTTTCCATGTCCTTGGGTCTGTTCCAAAGAAAAAACAACTGTCCACGAATCACACTTTTCCATAATCAATTCCTTTGCTTTTAAGCTAGTGGATGGCAATGAATCATACTCTAATATTGAATCAGACATAAATTTAATGTTTAAACAAAAATAATTAGAATTTCACCTTCTCGTACTGTTTGATTTGGTGAGATAAGTATTTTCTTAATTTTTCCATCTCCCTCGGCGATAATTTCATTTTCCATTTTCATTGCAAGTAAAGTTAAAATTTTCTGCCCTTGTTTTATAGAGTCGCCCTCTTTTACAAAAATCTCTGAAACAACTCCAGCAATTGTAGCCTTTAATTCTTTTTGAAGTAAAATCTTCTGATCTTGTCCAAAGTCACTAATACTTTCGCATTTGTCATCCGAACATTTTACCGAGTCAAAATCAAAAGACCTTCCCCCAACTCTAATTGAAATACCGCTGGATCCTTTCTCCAATATCTTAATATTATAAATTTTTTCTTTTATTTTGATGTTAAAATCCATATTATTAACTACCATAAAACCTAACTGGACTCTTCCATGCCGAATTAGTCTTCTTTGGTTTTTTACAATCTTCCTTTTTTATATTCTTATAAATAGTAAAAACTAAATTAGCCAAATCTTCTTCTTCAACAACACTGCAAGAATTTTCTTCGCTCTTCAAAAACGGACTGCATATTAACTGATTCAAAATTCCAGTTTTTTCAATAAAATTAGTATGAAAATTTCCTTTTAAAAAATCTTTATTCTTTAAAACTAAATTAAAAAATGGAATAGTTGTTGGAACTCCCTCAATAATAGTCTCATCAAGCGATCTTTTTAATTTATTGATTGCCTCATCTCTAGTTTTGCCCCAAGTAATTACCTTTGCTAGCAATGAATCAAAATATGGATAAACTTGCTGTCCGTCATGAAGAAAGCTATGCACAAAAACACCTTGTCCTTGAGCGGGAATATATTTTCTAACCACACCTGGAGCTGGTTGAAAATTTTTGAAAGGATCTTCAGAATTAATACGAACTTCAATTGCCCAGCCATTTATCGTAATATCTTTTTGTGACAAATTTAATTTTTCTCCCTGAGCAATTTTTATTTGCTGTTCTACTATATCAATCCCAGTGACAGCTTCGGTTATTGGATGCTCTACTTGAATTCTTGGATTAACTTCCATAAAATAAAAATTCTTTTCATCATCAACCAAAAACTCAACCGTTGCCGCACCCTGATATTTTACTTCTTTGCATATTTTTACCGCCCAATTACCCATCTCTTCACGCAGTTTTTCGTTTATAAAAGGAGATGGAGATTCCTCAATCAACTTTTGGAATCTTCGCTGAATAGTACAGTCTCTTTCCCCCAGATAGATAGCATTAGTCCCATCCGATAAAACCTGAAACTCTATGTGCCTAGCTAATGGCAAGTATTTTTCCAAAAAGAAATCAACATCAGAAAAACCCATTGCCATCTGCTTTTGAATGCTTAGTGTTGCGGCAAATAATTCCCCCGAAGTAACCTGCCCTTCAATTACCCTTATTCCCATTCCCCCTCCTCCTCGCTGAGCTTTTAATATAAATGGCGGCTTAATCCTTTTTGCAGCAGCTAAAAGCTCTTTTTTTGTTGTAATAGCGGATTCACTAGCCGGCAATGTTGGTATGCCAATTTTTTTTGCAATTTTCTTTGCTTCCACTTTATCTTCAAATCTTTTTAAAACATTATAATCAGGACCAATAAATTTTATTTTGTATTTATTGCAATAAAATGCAAACTTCCAATTTTCGGCCAAAAATCCATAACCAGGATGTATTGCATCAACCTTATATTTGCGTGCAATTTCTAATATTTTCCTGCCATCAAGATAGCCTTGAGAACCATCCGAATCCAAAAAACAATATTCGTCAGCAAGCCTTGTTTCCAAAAAATTATCTTCTTGTCCGCTTTGAGGACACAAAGCAACGGTTTTAATCCCCATTTCTTTGCAAGTCCTAATAATTCGGAGTGCAATTTCGCCTCTATTCGCAATTAAAACTTTATTTATTTTCATAGGTTAATTGTTTTATTGATTCCATTAATCTGTCAGTAATCTGAATACAAATTTCTTTATACTCATCAGAATCAACATCTAATCCTTTTGCTTTTTCTAATTCTTCTGCAAAAAACATTGGCTTGCCAATATTCATCGTAATGTTTCTTTTAATCTTTAATTTTCCTTTTGGAGGAAATAATTCAAATGCTCCAACGATACCAGCCGGAACAATTGGTACACCTGTTTGCAAAAATAATTTCGCTACCCCCCATTTTCCTTTTTGTATTTCCCCGTCAACACTCCTCTTCCCTTCGGGATATATAATAAGTGAATACCCATTTCTTAAATGATCCATTGCGCATTCCACTGCTTCCTTTTTTGAATCTTCGCTGTGCCTATTGAGCGGAATAACTCCTCCAAAAAAATAAAAAAAGTCTCTTAAAAAACGAAGCAATCCTTTACCCTTATCTACCTGCCCAATAAAAGTAAATCTTTTGGGCACGCAAACATAGGCCGAAACAACAATATCCAAATAGCTCTGATGATTAGAAGCTAAAATAAAATTACGTTTTGGAAAATTATTTTTCCCCCGTATTTCTTTAATCAATAAAATGCTTACGATTGGAGCCAAAAAAATCTTAGAAAAAATTGATATAATTCTATTCATATATTTATTTCAAAAAATCTTCTGATTTTTCAAACAAGTCTTTTGCTCCAAAAACCATTTCTTCTATTACTTCCTTGCAAGTTTTAATTTCTACTATTCCGCCAGCATCTATTCCCGACAAAATAGGTATCAAATCAATATTTTCCATTCCTTTGTTTCCAGCAAACCTTTCCGAATTTATTTCCTCTGGAAACGGATTTTTTTCTTCCATCTTTTTTATATTTTCCGTAAGCTTATTTTTAATTGCTCTTATGGGGTGTCCAGTAAATCTGCCGATCACAGTCACATCTTCATCAGTCGCATTAATAATAGCATTCTTATAATTATCATGAATCTGACATTCCTTAGTTGCCATAAATTTAGTACCAACTTGAACTCCTTCTGCTCCAAGCAAAAGGGCTGCGGCAAATGTACGTGCATCATATATTCCTCCTGCAGCAATTACCGGAATATCCTTGACGATATTAGCAGTTTGAGACACTAAGCAAAAGGTTGTATTCTCTCCAATGTGCCCGCCAGATTCCAACCCCTCAACAACAACAGCATCCATACCGCCCTGTTCCATTTTTTTTGCCAATCTTACAGTTGGAACAACTGGAATAACTTTTACTCCAGACTTTTTTAAATATGGTGCCACTGGTAAAGGATTTCCTCCTCCAGTAAAAACGATCGGAACTTTTTCCTCTATAATAATCTTAACCAGTTCGGCAGCATTAGGATTTTGCATCAAAAGGTTTACTCCAAATGGCTTGTCTGTTAATTTTTTTGTCTTTTTTATTTCGTCCGAAAGCCAAGACGGAGACGCAAATCCAGAACCAATTACTCCGAGTCCGCCGGCATTAGAAACAGCTGCTACCAAAATTGCTTCCGAAACTCCCGCCATCCCTCCTTGAATAATTGGATATTTAATATTTAAGAGTTTTACTAGTCTATTATTTTCAAACATAATTTTATTTAAATATATTGAACTAATGGTTCTTTAGCTAATATTTGATTTGCCTGTTCAGTCAATTCATCAATTAGTTTTTTAACACTAACGATTTCTTTTATTCTAAAAGCATTAGCTCCAGCAAAGACAAGACCGTTTTCCATATCTCCCTTTCTAGCGTTTTCTAAGACTTTTAAAATACAGTATGCCTTATCACAAACCGGACCGATGCATCCTTCGCATTCAGAAAGATTAACTGCTGGGGCTTTTCCATTTAGCAACTTTTTAACGAACTCATTTTTTATTGCTCGTCCCGGAAGACCAACTGGAGATTTGATAATAACGATATCCTCTTCTTTTGCCGAAATATAAGCCTGTTTGAATTTGTCATCGGCATCGCATTCATTCGTAGCCACAAAACGTGTGGCCATCTGCACTCCTCTTGCACCTGCTCTTAACATTTCAACAATATCCTTCCCATCAAATATGCCCCCTGCAGCAATTACTGGTATTTTAATTGAGGCAACTGTTTCACGAATAATATCAATTGTTTTTCTAAATGGATGCCCTTCTGGAAAACCTAAATGACCTCCAGCATCACATCCTTCAATTACAACTGCACTAGCTCCAGCATCCTCTGCTCTCTTTGCGACCTTAGCCGATGAAGCAATTATAAATACAGGAACATTATATTCTTTTGCAATTTCAAAAATATCACTTCTTGATCCTGCTCCTTGTATTACCAAATCAATCCCTTCTTCCATTGCTGCTCTTAGCAATTTTTGAAAAGGACCAACGACACCCATAATATTAATACCAATTACACCATCCTTTCCTGCTATTTCTCTTGCTTTTCTAATTTCACTTTTAACTTCTTCTGGATCTTTCATTCCCGAAACAGCTATAATTCCAATCCCGCCTTCTTTAGCCACATTCCCAGCCAGATTATGCAGCGAAACCCTTACTGCCATCCCTCCTTGAATAATTGGCAAGCGAGAAAAAATCTTCCCGATTTTTAATGGCGGCAAACTAGTAAACTGTGCTACACTGCCCTCTTTTTCACTATTGCCATCCTCTTTATTTTTTACTTCTTTTTCTTTTTCCTTTAGTTCATCTTTATCAATTATTGCCACACTAAATCGTACTTCACATTTTTTACTGTTTTTCACATAAGCTTCGCCAATAAAATTAGCAATTTTACCTCCATAAGTTCCGAGAAGCCTTACCCTGTATTCAATCTTACTTCCCGGCAAAATAATTTCATAAAAAAATGCGCTCCTAACTTGATAGGCCAATAAATGACTTTTTTTATTTTCTTTCCCTAATTTACTACGAAGTAAAATAGTTCCGATTTGAGCAATTCCTTCTACAACCAAAACTCCGGGCATCAAAGAAAAATCAACAAAGTGGGCTTTAAAGTATTCATCCGTAACTTTGGTTTGCTTATAACCAACAATGTAATTTTCCTCCATCTTCTCTACCTCATCTACCCAAAGAAAAGGATCATCGTAAGGAATTATTTCTTTTATTTGTTCTTTTGTGTAAAGCATAAGAATTATATAGACAATCCTCCATCAATATTTATTATTGCCCCAGTTATAAAACTAGCATCATCAGAAACCAAAAATGAAACAACACTAGCAACTTCTTCTGGTTTTCCAAATCTGCCCAAAGAAGTTAATCGCTTAACCGCAACCTTCATTTCTTCAGGGATAGCTTCGGCCATTTTTGTCTCTATAAAACCTGGAGCAATTGCGTTTACTCTCACGCCCAGCTTTCCAACTTCTTTTGAAAGGGATTTAGTAAAACCAATTATACCCGCTTTAGTAGCTGAATAATTTGCTTGCCCAAAATTCCCTCGCTCTCCCACGATAGAAGAAACACTAACAATATTTCCTTTGTTCAAAACAATCAAAGGCAAAGATGCTTTTGTAACGTTGAACACTCCCGTAAGATTAATATCAATAACTCTTTGCCATTCTTCAACCGTCATTTTTGCCAAAGTTCTATCTTGGCAAATTCCTGCATTATTAACCAAAATATCCAGTCTTCCAAACTTTTCCTCAATCTTTTTTACCATACTCTCAACTTGATCATATTTTGAAACATCAGCCAAAAAATAATCTGCAACTCCGCCATTATTTTTAATTTCCTCCACGGCACCCTTTAGATTTTGTTCTTGGGGGGCAATATCGTTTAGGGCAATCTGGGCGCCCATTGATGATAATTTTAAAGCAATAACCTTGCCGATTCCTTGGGATGCTCCAGTTATAAGAACGATTTTATTTTTCAACATTTTTTTAAAAATAAATTTATAATACTACATTTATATTTCGCTCAACTTCCAAAATACTTCTTCCAACAATTTCAATTTTACTAACATCAACTTCTTTTAAATACTTTGGCAAACTGCTAACCATTCCCGTAACATTAAAAACAGCATCCAAATTAGCTGAATTCTTGCTAGCAAAAACCAAGCTTCTAAAAACAGAAAACTTATCACTGCGCTGAGGATGGATAGCCTCTCCAATAGTTAAAACATTGTTCAATTTTCCAATCTCCTTTGCAATAAAATCCTCTCCATACAGATACTTCAAAGCTGAATAATTTTCTTTTTCTATTGATCTAAAAAGGTTATCTGTTGATACTCCTTTACCACTTTTCAAAGCGCTGAGATTTATAACCAGATCAGCATCAATTACTTCTTTTGATATTTTTACTTTTCCCTTTTCCTCAAAGTCTGTTTTTGCCAAATCAAGCAAGTCAATTTTATTCTTTGCTAAAACAGCCGAAAGTCCAGATTTTTGAGCAAGACTCAAAATAGAAGCATCATCAAGCGATTGTGAAGCTACTTGGATATTTTTAACTTTTTTAATCTTTAAATATTCTAAAACAGCGCTTAAGAATTCAGTAGAAGTGTTATCTCTAAAATAATTATGAACAGGAGAAATAAGTGTTGGCAAAATCATAACTTTTGATTTTTCAGTTAGCTTTAAATTGCTTAAAAGAGCTACAATGTTTTCAACTGCATCTAATAAATCATAACCAGCTTTCCAAATAGCAACTGCATTGTCGCTCTCGGCAGTCTCAAAAATAATCTCTTCTCCAATTTTTCTCTCCTTTATAGATTTGTATGCATATTTCATTCCTTTTTCATCTTCTACCACTAAGGCATAATAGGGTATCTTAGGATGTAATAAGTTTGGAATCAAAACCTTTGAAGATGCCACTACTTTTGCCTGCGATGTTTTTATTCGCTCTAAATCAGAAAAACAGAATGGGCAAACTCCTACTGGATGTTGCCATTTTTTTTGACATTTTGGACAAATATAAAAAACCATAAATAATTTAGATTAAACTTTTTTTAAAATATGAACTGTTATGCTTCCACCTGCCCCGCCAATATTATGAGTCAATCCAATTTTAGCATTAGCAACCTGTCTCTCATTGCAATCACCTCTAAGCTGATGAACGATTTCATAAATTTGAGCAAGCCCAGTCGCAGAAATTGGATGCCCTTTTGCTTTAAGTCCTCCCGAAACATTAACTGGCATACTGCCACCCAAATTTAACTTACCCGATCTTATCAATTCAGCCCCCTTTCCTTCTTCGGCAAAACCTAAATCTTCATAAGAAATAAGTTCAACTGATGTAAAAGCATCATGTATCTCAGCAACATCAATATCAGCTGGCGTTATCCCTGCTTGGCTGAAAGCCTGTGCGGCAGCTAACCTTGTTGCCTTAAAATGAGTAATATCATCTCTGCCAAAAGTTAAAATATAATCAGTAGCAAATCCAGAACCGACAACCTCTATATCAGTTTTTTCACTAGAAATAATAACTGCAGCCCCTCCATTTACCGACAGAGAACAATCCATCAATCGGAGCGGAGATGAAACTTCTGGAGAATTTTTTATTTTTTCTAGATCTATTGGCTTTTGATAAAAATACGCTTTTGGATTCAAAGCCGCATGTTGATGATTCTTAAAAGCAATTAAAGATAGATCATCCATAGTTGCTCCATATTTTTTCATATACATCTGCCAGATTAAAGCATTTTGAGTTGGGAAAAGCATCCCTTCCGTTTGTTCACAAACTTTCTCTGCAGCCGACAAAATCCAGTCAACTACAATTTCGCTCTTGTTATCAGCAAATTTCTCAGCCGCTAAAACCAAAATATTATTAAAACCTTTCATCTTAAGAGCTGTCCAAAAAGCAGCTCCGCCTCCTCCGCAAACAGAAGCAAGCTCTATAATCGGAACATTAGTTTTAAAAAGATCCGACAAAAAAGAAACCTTGTGTGTCTGATGTTCCCCGCCTGCTGCACTAGAAATACTAGTAAAAACAATTGCATCAATATCTTTGATTGACATATTAGCGTCACGAAGCGCTTCTATCGCAGCTTCATAAGCAAAATCCCACCAATGCCTAGTAGAATAGTCAAATTTCGTCATTCCAACACCTTTAATATACATATTTTATTCTGAAAAATGATAATTTTATGTAATAATCGTAACCTTTATTACCCCATTCAAAAAGCCATTTATCCCCACTAACTTTCGTTAGGTAGGTAATAAAAAATCTACCTATCGGTAGATGTTTTTTTATTATTTTTCGTTGCCTTGGAATATTCAGTTTTACATATTTCCTTTCGCTTTTTTAAACCAGCATTCATAATTTTTGCAATCTGGGCAACATCAAAATAACCATTCATATCTTTTTCAATAAGACAGTCGTCAGTAGAAGCATCATCACAAATTGGCTGCCCGCCCCCGCCAAGACACCCCCGAGGACAAGCCATTACCTCCAGATAATCATAAGCATTCGGATTGTTTTTTAATATTTCCAATATTTTTTTTGCTCCTAGAAGCCCATAGACGACCGCGACTCTTACCAGTTTTCCATCAATTAAAACATCCGACTCAATTCCATTTTCAACACCTTCAATCTTTTTAAATTCTTGTCCATTTAATTCTTTTCCTGTTTTCTTTTTATAAAATGCCCTTAGCCCGGATTTGATAATATCTTCATTGCTGCCATAGGCATCCTTATTTTTGATAAAGACATTTTTCAAACTCTCTTTCTCAATTTCCGCCAAATTATAATTTAGCTTTTGGAGCAAAAGACAAACCTCATTAGTAGTTAAAATAGCATCAACTGGACGGATTCCATCTGTCTCTAATTCGGGACGTAGAACCTCATACTTTTTAGAGGTACATGGGGCTATGGAAATAACAAATATTTTTGCTGGGTCAATCCCCTGCGTGGTTAAATAATTTTTAATATGCCCTCCCCAGATCATATGCGGAGATCTATTATTGCTTAAGCTAGATATAAATTCTGGATAATAAAACTCTATGAATTTTACCCATGCTGGACAATGCGAAGTAAATAAACACTGCCTATTCTTTTCTCCTAGCCTATGGATTAAGTCTTTTGATTCTTCTTCAATTACCACATCTACCCCAAAAGAAGTATCAAAAATCATCTTCGCTCCCATCTTTTTTAATGCTTTTGACAAAAAATTAATATCCCAATTACGCCCTAGTTCACTCTTTAGACTTTTTACCATTACCGAAGAAAACTGGAATACTACATAATTTTGCTTATTGGCTAAAATCTGCTCCACATTTGGAATAGAACTAACTTCTTCAAAAGCACCGCTTGGACAATGCGATAAGCACTGCCCGCAGTATATACAGTCTCTGGAGTCGCAAGGAGTAACTCTTGAAAACCCACCAACCTTTCTTGTCTCCAAAAAACCAACCCCCTGATTATGGCAGACCTGGACACAATTATTACAATTTATGCACTTATTAGGATCAAAAATAATTGATGGACCAAACTGATATTTTTCTAATAGTCCAGCTTTTTTACTTGATTTAAGATCAAAACCATAAACTCTTGCAATTTTCAAAAGCTTGCAATATTTTTTTCTTCTACAGCTAAAACAATTTTGAGAATGCTTAGAAAAGATTAGTTCAAAATTTATTCTTTTTATTTTTTCTATCTCTGGAGAATCAGTAATTACCTCCATTCCTTGTTCAATCTTTGTATTGCAGGATGTAAAAAATCCTTTTCTGTTTGCGATTGACACCAAGCAAAGACGACAGCTTGATTCTGGTTTCAAATCAGGACAATAACAAACTCCCAAAATATTAATTTTGTTTTTAAGAGCAACGCTCATTATTGTCTCCCCTATTTTGCCTTCAACTTCCTGTCCGTTAATTTTAAACTTGATTTTTTCCATTCTTAATTAATTTTTTAAAAATACTTTTTAAAGAAATTGCCATATTCCTTCCAAAGGCGCAAAAACTTGAATTTTCTAAACTAAAAATAATCTGCTCAACTTTCTCGTAATCAAAGCTTTTATTCTTGGCCATTTCACAAATCAAAAAACTTCCTTCACGGCAAGGAGTGCATTTATCGCAATTTCCTTTGTGAAAAAACTCCGCTATTTCCTCCACCAAACAATAAACATCGGTTTCGTTTTTATCAAAAACAGTAATTGAGCTTATGGCAGAAAATTGACTATCAATTTCATCTGGTAAATAAATCTGGCCAAAATAACCCCCAACTTGAACAAAATAATCAAAATCAGGACAATTTCCCGTTTCTTGCAATACGCCTCTAATACTTGCATTATCGGGCAACACAAATATTCCCTTGTTTTTTACTTTTCCCGAAACATAATAAAATCTCTCGCCTTTATAATCGCCTTGAGCTATCTTACTGACACAATAGAAGGTTTCTACATTATTTATCAAAGTTGGACAGCCAAATAAGCCATTTTCGGCCAAATAAGGGGGTTTTAATCTTGGTTTGGCCTCCCTTCCCTCAATTATCTCACAAATCGTTGTCTCTTCTCCGCCAATATATCCAACTTCTGGCTTTTCAAACAAAACAATCGGCTGATTAACAGTCAAAACCGACAACCTTTCCTTATATTTATCAAAATAATCCTTTCTAAGAAAAATATATGCCTTTTGCGCGCCAACTTCACTAATCGCAATTAATATTCCATTGACAACATCTTCTAAGTAATTATCCAAAATAAAACCATCTTTAGAAGATTCAATCTCGCCATCAGCACCATTACAAATTATATATTTTTGCTCTGCAAGAGACTCTTTGACAATTTTCCATTTAATCCAAGTTTCAAAACCTGCTCCACCTCGTCCTCGCAATTGCGAATCTCTAAGTTTTTCAATTATTCCTTTTTCCATATTGAAAAATTATAACAAGTAAAAAAATAAAAGAACATTAAAACTTCCCCAATTAAAAACCTGCCATTCGGCAGGTAGACATTTCTAAAATACTTTATTTTCCACTTCTTCGCTCTCGTTTTGAAAAATCCATAATAGATTCTTCAAAGCTTTTGGCTCCAAACTCGGGAAAATACTCTTCAGAGAAAAATAATTGCGAATAAGCAGTATTCCACATCATAAAGCCAGCTGAGCTGTGCGGATCTCCCTCACACCCAGTTCTAATCAAAAAATCAACATCCGGCAAGCTGTGTGTCCAAAGATTAGCTTTTATAGTCTCGCTAGTTACCTCGCTAGAACTATCCTTTATCTTTTTAACACACTCAATCATTTCATCTGTTCCATTATATGCCATTAAAAAGGTTAAACAATAGTCATCGTAATCTTTTGTTTTTTCCACTAAATCTCTAATCACAGATTTAAGCGATTCTGGAAAAAACTCTTCCCATCTTCCGATTATTCTAACCTTGATCCTATTTTCATGAACCTTCGGCTCATTAGCTAATCGCTTAAAATAATCTTCAAAAATACCAAACAAATAAGCGACCTCATCTTCTGAGCGCTTAGTAATATTATCCAAAGAAGCGCCCCAAAAAGTAAGAAACTTTACTTTCATCTCTAATGCTTTAGCAAGTAATTCTTCAAATTTTTGAGCTCCTTTTTGGTGTCCAATAAAAGTTGGCAATCCTTTGCTTTTCGCCCATCGCCTATTTCCATCGGGGATGATTGCTATATGATTAGGAATATTCATTATTTTACTGTTTAATCTTGTTGTATTATCTTTATTGGCTGACCGGCCTCATTTTTAGCCATGATATATCCCAAAGAAAAAGACAGTAAAGACACAAGGATTACCGCAATGCTAAGGATAATTTCTGACTCGTTAGCTTTGACAAATTTACCTATTTTTGCTAACATTTTAATTACTTAATTAGTAATGGCTGATATACATTATTTAATCAGCAAAACGATAAAATGTCAAAAACAAAAGCCGCAGGTACAAGCCGATTGGGCAGAGATTCACAACCTAAATATCTTGGCGTTAAGCTTTTTGGAGGACAAGCTGCTAAAATTGGTAGTATTATCATCCGCCAAAGAGGCAGTAAGTTTACTCCTGGTGAAAACACTAGAAAAGGAAAAGACGACACTATTTATGCTGTTAAAGAAGGAAAAGTAAATTTCTCTACTAAAAGAAAGAAAAACTTTGATGGAAAAGTAAGACTTATCAAAGAGGTATCTGTTCAATAAAACAAACTAAAAAAAGACCGGAGTTCCGGTCTTTTTTGTTTCTATTTTTTTGTTTTGTCGCAAGCTTTGATAAATTCAACAAATAATGGGTGTGGAAATAATGGCCTTGATTTCAACTCTGGATGAAATTGAACTCCTACAAAAAATGGATGGTTCTTTATTTCAATTATTTCAACCAAATCTTTTTCCAAATTAGTACCAGCGATAACTAACCCTTTTTCGGTAAGCAGCTTTCTATAATCATTATTTACTTCGTATCTATGGCGATGACGCTCGGATATGTCATCCTTCCCATAAGCTTTTCTGCTAATAGTATTAGGATTAATGTGACAATTCCATGCCCCAAGCCTCATTGTTCCGCCATAGTCTTTTTTCTTGAGCAAACTCTTCTGTTCTTCCATAATATCAATTACTGGAGCTTCTGTTTTTGAGTCAAATTCACGAGAAGTAGCATTTTTAATATTACAAACATTTCTAGCAAACTCAATTGTTGCAAGTTGCATTCCTAAACAAAGACCAAAATACGGTATGTTATTTTCTCGGCAATATTTTGCAACACTAATTTTTCCTTCAACTCCCCTGACACCAAATCCTCCGGGAACAATAATCCCATCATAGTCTTTTAGTTTTTGAAGCTGATTTTTATCTGTCTCAAATTTTTGAGCTGAAAGCCATTCTATAACAGGTTCGCGACCACAAGCCCAACAAGCATGCTTAACCGATTCAATAACTGAAATATAAGAATCTGTCAGGGAAAATTCTCCCGACTCAAAATATTTACCGACAATTCCAACCTTAATCGGTGGTTTTTCTTTTTTAATGGTATCAATCAAACCTTGCCAAGCAGAAAAATCATTTTTTTTAGAACGAAGACCAAGCTTCTTCAAAATCCTATCACCCAATCCATCTCTTTCAAAATTAAGAGGAATTTCATAAATTGAATCCACGTCAGGCGCTGAAATCACATCCTTTGGATCTAAATTGCAAAAAATTGATATCTTCTTTTTTCTTGGACCATCAAGAGGCACAGATGCTCTTCCTAAAATAAAATCAGCTTGTATTCCTGCCTCATTAAGTAGTCTTGCCGAAGTCTGAGTTGGCTTCGTTTTCATTTCACCTATTATTTTTATTGTTGGAAGATAAGTGACCAAAGCAAATAATGTTTTCTTTGGATTCTGGAGTTTCATCATTCTAGCTGATTCCAAAAACAATAAATTTTGATACTCACCAACTGTTCCCCCAATTTCTATTAAAACAAAATCACTTTTCGTATTTTTAGCCACTCTCTTTATTCTAGAAATAACCTCATTTGGAATATCGGGAACAACCTCTACACACTTTCCTTCAAATTCAAGATTTCTTTCTTTTTGAATAACCGAAAGATAAACCTTGCCCGTGGTCATATAGTTGTCACTACCAATATCTTGATTTAGAAATCTCTCATAGTTTCCAATATCCTGATCACATTCAGTCCCATCGTCAGTAACAAAAACTTCTCCATGTTCAACTGGATTCATTGTTCCTGCGTCAACATTAATATAAGGATCTATTTTCACAGCCGTAACTTTGAACCCCCTATTCTCAAGTATTTTTGCGATAGAAGCAGTAGCTGCACCCTTACCCACACTAGACATAACCCCTCCTGCAACGAAAATATAATTTGCCATATTTTTATATTAATAAAAAAGAAGAGAAAAAATTCTCTTCTGTTATTCTTCAGAAACAATTACCTTGATCTCAGTCTCAAAACCATGATCCAATTTAACTTTTATATTGTACTCGCCTTTTTGCTTGATATGATCCTCTAGTTCAATATGACTCTTATCAATGCCATACCCCATTTCCTTTAATCTATCAGCAATCTTTTGCGAGGTTACTGACTCAAATAATTGACCCTCATTACCAACTTTTACTCCAATCTTCACCTCCATTCCCTTCATCTTTTCAGCTATAATTTTTTTGTCAGCAATATCTTTCTCAAGTTTTATCTTGTCCGACTTCGCTCTCTGTTCAATACTAGCAAGAGTATCCTTTGTGGCCAAAACAGCAAGTTTTTTCGGGAGAAGAAAATTTCTAGCATATCCACTAGGAACATCTTTTACTTCATTAGCCCTTCCAATCTTATCAACATTTTTTAATAAAATAACCTTCATTTTTTTATTTTATTATTTTTTTTATCTCCTCAAATGCTCTATCTAATTGAGGATCTTTGTCGGCTGCGTAATCGCTTTCAGTTATTTTTACCTCAATATCAGGTTTTATTCCAGTATCTTGGATTCGGAGACCGCTCGGAGTAAACCACTTTGCGATCGTCACTTTTACACTTGAACCGTCTGATAGATCAACAACTTTTTGCACCGTTCCTTTTCCGTATGAATTTTGACCAATAATAATAGCTTTATTATCATCACGCAATGCCCCAGCCATAATTTCAGCAGCCGATGCACTTCCTTCGTTAATTAAAATAACCATTGGGACTTTTTCCAATCCTCCATAACCAAACGATGATAGAGTATTCTTGTTTTGAGCTTTGTCTTGTTCGGTATAAATAACATCTCCTTTCTTTAAGAACCAGCTGATAACCTCCTGTGTTTGATTCACTAACCCTCCCGGATTATTTCGTAGGTCAAGAATAATTCCATCAGCTTGGCTAAGCTTTGGTATTTCTTTTTTGAAATCAGTATATAGCTCTTCTGAAAAATGATAAATACTCAAAGTAGCAATTTTTTTCTTATTTACTTCTTTAACAGTAACATCCATGGTCGGAACTTTGATTGTGTCGCGGATAAGATCAAAATCTTTTATCTTTGAATCACGAGAAACAGTCAAGCTAACCTTTGTTCCCCTATCGCCTTTTATTTTTTGGATAACATCGTCAACTGGCATATCGGAAATAGATGCCTTATCTACTTGCAGAATTATATCCCCTGGCAAAATACCCGCTTTATCAGCTGGAGAATCTTTGATCGGAGCAATTACTTTTAATTTGCCATCTTTTGAACCAACCTGTATTCCTACCCCGCTAAAAGAACCAGCAATATCATCCTTGAATGCAACTGTTTCTTTGGGATCAAAGAAAACAGTATAAGGATCACCTAAGGATTTTACAGCTCCGCTGATCATTCCATAGGTCATCTTCTCAGGATCAATCTTATCCGAATCAACAAAACTATTGTTAAGTTCACGGATTACATCACTTAATAATAACAAATCTATTTTTGCAAGATTTCCTTGAGCAGAATCATATTTTTTTTGCCATATATATTGGTTAAAATAAAAACCGCTCAAAAAAGCCGCTGTAACAGATATCAAAACAACTATAACTATCGCATAATTAGCTCTATTCCAATTTTTCATATTTTTTAAATTCATACCCCTATTATACAAAATAAAAATAAAATTGAAAAGCCAGTCCAAAACTAGCTTTCAAGGCTTAATCCTGTACAATCTCTCCCACTAGATAGTTCCACTTTGAACCAATTACCCTTATTTTTATAAAATCTCCTAACTTAAGTCCATTTTTTTCAAGAACAACTGCTCTTCCAGAGTTAGTTCTTGAGATAAAAGAATCAGCCCTCCTTTCTACTACTAAAACCTCTTCATTCTTTCCAATAAAACCTTGATTAGTTTCTTCGTTCATTTCGTGGAATAATTTTGTAATTATTCTTGATCTATCCTTCTTTATCCTATCTGGCAAATCTTTATGTTTTTCATCAATAGTATTTGGTCGTTTTGAAAATTTAAAAATATGAATAATTTCTGGACGAATTTCCTTTAAAACTTTAACCGTATTAAAAAACATCTCGTCGGTTTCAAGTGGATGCCCCACTATTATATCGGTTGAAAGTATAGAATTGCTGAATCTATCACGAAATTTATCAGCTATTAATTTAAAATCTTCAATATTATATCCACGCTGCATTTTTAAAAGTAAGTCATTGTCGCCAGATTGAATAGGAATATGTAAAAATTTATAAAAATTTCGCCCCTGTAACTCTATTAAAATATCATCAATTATTTTCCCTGCCCATCCAGGATTCATCATGCCAAGCTTTACTCTAAAATTTCCTGACAAAGAATTTATATCACTCAACAATTGTGGTAATTTTTGACTGCCTTGGTCAAACCCGTAAACAGCTAAGTCCTGAGAAGTTAATTGAATCTCCTTAAAACCGCTACTAAGAAGATTATTAATTTGCGCAATAATATTTTTGGAATCAAAAGAAATTAGCTTTTTGCGAGCCAGCCTAGTTACACAATATGTACAAGATCCGAGACACCCCTCCGAAATCGCAACTATCCCTGAAATAGAATCTTGTGGTTTGCTGTTTTTCAAAAATAAGGATTTGTCTACATTAGTACTTTCAAATATTGATATATTGTTCCCATTCACTGCCGACTCAACAACTGATAATATTTTATCAATATTTGTTGGAACTAGTACTCCATTTGCAACTCGCTCACATTCATCTTTCATTGCCTCGGGAAGACATCCTCCAAAAATAACTATCTTTCCCATATCTCTCAATCCCCTTGCTTCTTTTAAGATTTTACTAGAAGTTGCATCAACAACACTACAAGTATTTATTACAACAAAATCAGCCTCTAGTTCACTAGACGCTTTTTCATATTTTTTATTCAAAAAAAACTCCATCAATGAACTGTCCGAGTGGTTTAATTTACAACCGTAGGTTTTTATAAAATATTTCATTACTCTACTTTTAACAAAAATTAAATATCAATGCAAATAAAAAAATGAGCATCACATTGAACGCTCAAATTAGTTTTTCATAACTACAATTAGAACAAACAAAAACCCGATCATTGGTTCCGTCCTTAATTCCGAATAACTTACCACAAAAAGGACAATGAAATTTCAAATCAAGCTCATTCATTCTTCCATTAAAACCTAAACTAGCACCTTCTTTAACTTCCATCTCCAGCCTCTAATATAAATATATCTCTATATTTTCAAAAAATCAATAATTTAATTTAAAAAAATCGCCCAAAATAATTTAGGCAATATATTTAACTTTCTGGAGCTGGCTTTTCAAAACCACATGAGGGACAAACTAAAACAGTTCTACTGCTATCCTTATACTCAAGAAAGTCGTTACACTCTGGCTTTGGGCAACGATACTTTCGACTAAGATCGCCCAGAATAGCATAAAAGCCATACTTATCTTCAAATCCAGAATCACCCAGTTTTGAATTGTTTTCAATAATTATAATCTTCATCCAAAAACCTCTATCATGAGTGTATACCTCTGTCATTAAAAAATCAATAAAAAATTTTCAACCTAATTCAATTTGATTCTCTTTCGCCAATTGGCGGAAATCAAAATCTTTCGGGTTCCTTGTTTGGGGTTTTATATATCAAAAGAGATACCTCAAGGTATCTCTTTTTATATGTGTCTCTATTATACCAAGCTACAACCACTATAAAAATAATTATTTTACTAATTTGGTCATAAATTGTTTGTTTTTTAAAATTTTTGCCAATTTGTTACCGCCGTCAGCGCCACGGGCGGCATCAAAAGTATTAACAAACCAACAACTAGCGACATATTATAATTAAAGAGAGCAATACCAATACAGATTGTAATAATAGTGGTAATTGAGGCGATTGCATATTTATGTTTCTCTTTCTGTATTTTTTTCGCGATTATTATTCCAAGCAGACTGCCGAGTGAAATTCCTACTATTGCAAAAAATACTCCTCCAGACTCATAGCCAGCATTCCCTCCAAATTCAGGAAAGCCGAAATTGCCACCGATAGTAGATCCGATCGCCAAACCGATTATGCCTAACAATATACCACCCACAAAGCTTGAAACAAATTGAGTAAAAATTTTCATATATTTTTTACTATTAAACTAATAGCTGTTACTAACAACACTTTTTAAGTGTTTGAATCATAACTTCTAGTGAATTAATCACATTAGATTTATTAAGCGAACAGTAAAAAAATTTCCTTACCATTTTTACGAGAATTTAAAACACCCATTCTTTCCATTAAATTTTAGTAGAAAGGTGAAATTAAGTCAAGTATAGAAAAGCCCACAGATTCCTCCCTAGACCCCTCCTCCGCGCAGACAAAAAGATATCTTTCAGATATCTTAAAATAAAAGTATGAACAGGATTTGGGATAAAATATTTTTCTGCTGAAAAATTTTTACCCCCTGCCTCGAGCCAGTCGCCCTCCGGCTTCTCGTCCTGTTTGTGCCAACAAAAAAGACATCCAAAGGATGTCTTTTGTGTTGGTGCCCCAAACAGGACTCGAACCTGTGACCTTCAACTTAAAAGGTTGTTGCTCTACCAACTGAGCTATTGGGGCAGAAAGACTATAACATAAATATTATAGTCCAGAATCACGCAATTGATCAAGTAGTTCTTTCTGCTTTTTATTAAGCTTTTGAGGAACATTAACAATTAATTGAACAAACAAATCACCTCGTCCAAATCCATTGAAGTGAGGAATTCCTTTTCCAGAAATTTTTAATATTTTCCCAGACTCAACTCCGCTTGGCACCTTCATAGATATTTCTTTTCCATCTAAAGTTCTAATATCTATCTTGTCTCCAAGAACAGCCTGAGAAAAAGTTATTGTTTGTTTTAAATAAAGATTGTCACCTTTTCTCTGAAAAATAGAATGTGGTTTTACGAAAATTCTTATATAAAGATCTCCATAAGCTCCACCTCTCTTTCCAGCATCACCCTTCCCTTTTACCTTAATTATCTGATTGTTGTCAACCCCTTGAGGTATCTTTATTTTTATCTTTTCTTCTTTTTTTATCCTTCCTTCACCATGACAAACGTTACAAGGAACATCTGGTTTTGTACCCTCGCCATTACATTCGGGACACACACTAGATTGAGTGAAAGTTCCAAATATTGTCTTTCTAAATTGTTGGACATGGCCAGACCCACGACAAGTAAAACATTCCTTTACCTTTGTATTTGGTTCTGCTCCACTGCCGTCACAACGGTCACACTTTATATTTTTTACAATCGGTATTTCCTTTTCTTGATCATCTAGAATTGATTCTAAAGAAAGCTCTATCTCCATTTCCAAATCATGACCTCGCTTAATGTCCTGTGGGTCACGAGAACTGCCAAAACCACCGCCAAACATTTCAAAAATATCTTCTATTCCACCGCCGCCAAAACCACCCATTACATCTTCCCAATTAACATTTCCGTTGAATCCACCAGCAGCACCTCCTCCTGGAGCTCCACCATTACCAAAAACCGTCCCAAACCTATCGTATTGAGCTCTTTTTTCCTTATCTGATAGAATCTGATAAGCCTCATTTACTTCCTTAAACTTTTCTTCATTACCATCCTTTTTGTCTGGATGATATTGATGAGCTAATTTATAGTAAGCCTTCTTTATCTCTTCGGCACTAGAAGTGCGAGGTACGCCTAAAATTTGATAATAATCTTTTTGCATTTTTTAGAGGAAAATAATGGCAAAATTAATTGCCATTATTTTCAATTTTCAATATTTACTATTTTTCTTCTGTTTCTGCTTCACTAGCACCACCCTCTCCGGTTGCTTCTCCTTGTGGAGAAGGATTTTCTGCTGCTTTTTGCTGTCCATATATCTGACTTCCAATTTTCTGGATAGATTCAGAAAGATTATCAGTATTCTTTTTAATATCGTCTATACTATCACTATCTTTAACTTTTTTCAATTCTTCCAGCTTCTGGTTAACATCTGTTTTTATATCTTCTGAAACCTTGTCACCATTTTCTTTCAATGTCTTCTCCGTGTTATAAATCAAGGAATCAGCAATATTTCTCGCTTCAATCAAATCTCGTTTCTTTTGATCTTCCTCCGCATATTTTTCGGCATCCTTTTTCATTTTTTCAATATCCTCTTTTGATAAGCCAATTGAACCTTGAACCTTAATTGATTGAGTCTTTTGTGTTGCTTTATCAGATGCAGTTACAGTTAAGATTCCACTGGCATCAATATCAAATTTTACTTCAATCTGAGGCATACCTCTTGGTGCTGGTGCAATACCATCCAAAACAAACTTGCCTAATGATCTGTTGTCGTGAGCCATTGGCCTTTCTCCCTGAATAATATTTATCTCCACTGAAGGCTGGTTATCAACTGCAGTTGAAAAAACCTGTGAATTGGAAGTAGGAACAGTAGTATTTTTTGCAATCATAATTGTATTAACGCTACCCATAGTTTCAATACCAAGTGAAAGTGGTAAAACATCCAAAAGTAAAACACTTTTTATGTCTCCCTCTGGAGTACGTCCTTCTTCCTTAGCAGTTAAAATTTCAGCTTGAATGGCAGCTCCAATTGCCACAACTTCTTCTGGATTAATAGACTTGTTTGGTTCTTTTCCAAAAAATTGCTGAACAGCATCTCTAACCGAAGGAATCAATGTTGTTCCTCCAACAAGAACAACCTCTTCAATATCTTCTTTCTTCATCTTTATTTCTTGAAGAGTTGCTTCTACTCTCTTGATTGACTTTTCAACCAAATCCCTAGTCATAGTTTCAAACTGAGATCTAGATAATTTATAATCCAAATGCTTCGGACCATTTGCATCAGAAGAAATAAATGGAAGATTAATGTGAGTCTCCATTGCACTAGACAATTCTGTCTTGGCTTTTTCAGCAGCTTCTTTTAATCTCTGTAATGCCAATGGATCTTTTGCCAAATCCATTCCTTGCTCTTTCTTGAATTCATCAAGTATCCAATTAATAATTCTTTGGTCAAAATCATTTCCTCCCAAGTGAGCCTCTCCGCCAGTAGCCAAAACTTCTACCACGTCTGGAGAAACCTCAAGAACAGTAACATCAAATGTACCTCCTCCAAAATCATATACCAATATTTGCTGAGCTTCTTTTTTATTAAAACCATAAGCAAGCGCAGCTGCAGTTGGCTCGTTAATAACACGAAGCACCTTAAGACCAGCAATTTCACCAGCGGCTATTGTTGCCTTTCTTTGAGAATCATCAAAATTTGCTGGACAAGTAATTACTGCATTAACAACATCTTCGCCTAATTTCTCTCTAGCATCAGCTTTTACTTTTTGCAAAATCATTGATGAGATTTCAATTGGAGTATACCACTTATCTCCCATCATAATTTCTACGCTATCGTCTTCTGTTCTTTTTCTAGTTTCAAAAGCAAGTAATTTTAATTCTTTTTGAACTTCTGGATCTGAATATCGCCTTCCAATAAACCTCTTAACAGCATAAATAGTGTTTTTAGGATTTGTAATAGCTTGCCTTTGAGCCAAGATACCAACAACCCTCTCACCACCTTTTGTAAGTGCTACAACCGAAGGAGTTAAGATAGACCCCTCTCTACTCTCCACTGCCTTTGGTTCACCATTTATAATTGAAGCATATTTTGTAATTGCAGTACCTAAATCAATACCTAATACTTTTGCCATAATATTTTTTCTTATTTAACCTTATATTATACTCAGATTTTATCTTTTTAGCACTCAATTGTCAAGAGTGCTAAATGCCTATTTGCTTATCTTAACTTTAGCAGGCCTTATCACTTTTTCATTCAGCTTATATCCTTTTTGTATTTCCTCAACTACTGTTCCAGCTTCACAATCATCCGTCTCTACCTCCTCAACCGCTTCGCAAATTAGCGGATCAAACAAAGACCCAACAACAGATATTTCTTGAATTCCGATTGAAGACAAAAAATAATCCAATTGCTTTTTGATTAACAATAATCCTTTGATGTTATTATCAGTTTTTTTGTCTTCTGGTATCGCCCTTTCAGCTAAATTAAAATTATCCAAAACTGGCAACAATCCTTCAAAGATATTTTCTTTGATTCTAAAGCTTAATTCCCCTAATCTCTCCCCTTCACGATTCTTATAATTCAAAAAATCAGCTTCTGCTCTCTGCCAACCCAAAAAAACTTCCTTATTTTGTGTTTCTAATTCTTTAATCCTCTCTTCCAATAATGAAACGGCATTATCTATCTTTGGTTTTTTATTTTTTTCGCTTGGAGCTTTTTCCCTAACTTCTTTTTTATCGTCTTTTTTCATACTATTTGAACCCACTTAAAATTCTATTTAAATGATTTATTAAAGAAATATTTTTACTATAATTCATTCTCTTTGGACCAACCAAAGCTACATTAGCTTCTAAGCTATCATTATTTGGTGAGGTTATCCTTGCGCAAATAATGCTCATATTACAGGTTTTAAAAATTGGTATCTCTTCTCCAATATAAATCTTTGTTTCTTTCTGCATCTCCAAAGTATCAAGCTTCTCTTCAATATCATCTACTAATCGTAAAAATTCTGAAACAAAATTATGTTGAAAAAATTCTGGCTTGCTGACTATTTCATCCAACCCCGACTTCCAAGAAATATTATCATTTGGATAATGGATTATTATGAAACTTGAGGACATTTCCGAAAGGGTTTTTACCAAATCACTAGCCATCTGAAAACGATCCTTAATATCTCGCTCAACCACATCTTCTAGTAATTTTTCAAGTTTTGATTCCCTATCTCTTTCTATGTCCAAAAGCATTTGATCAACAAAAAATCTATAAGCCTTATCGGTTGGGATTCTTCCAGCAGAAGTATGTGGCTGTTCCAAGTAATTCAACTGAACTAAATTCTGCATTTCTATCCTAATTGCTGAGGAACAAAGGCCGAAATCATATTTTTCAGCCAAAAAACCAGAACTAACTGGTTCTGCCGTTCTTATATACTCTTTCATTAAGGCTTTCAGAATTTTAGCCTGCCGTTCAGTAATCATAGATTAATCACACAAATTTATATTATCAAAATTATAACACTCTTTTTTTATCAGTCAATACCTATGATTGCCAAAATAAAAACGGCTATTTAGCCGCTTCATTAAGATAATATTTATTTATCATTTTCATTCTTTCATCAAACTCATAGACTATTGGCACACCAGTAGGAATCTCTACTTGTTCTATCTCTTTTTCATCAAGCTCCTCAACAAATTTCATTATTGCCCTGATACTGTTGCCATGTGCCGAGATTAACACCCTTTTCCCCTCTTTAATTGTCGGAACTATTGTTTCGTTCCAAAAGGGTAAAACTCTTTTTTCAGTATCTTCCAAGCTCTCGGTCAAAGGAATTTCTTCTTTTTTTAAATCTTTATATCTTGGATCTTCTCGTGAAGAACGAGGATCGTCTTCTTTTAATTCTGGTGGCCTAAAACTATAACCCCTTCTCCATTGCATAAACTGCTCTTCGCCATATTGATCCCTGATCTCAAACTTATTCATCCCCTGAAGCGCTCCATAATGCCTCTCATTAAGCCTCCAGTTGTAATAAATAGGAATAGTCTGCCCCATTTCTTCAAGTATGATATCAAGTGTTTTTATGGCTCTAAGCAAAACAGAGGTAAAGGCTACATCAAATTCATAATTTGATTTTTTTAAAATAATGCCAGCTAACTTTGCCTCCTCAACTCCTTGTAATGACAAATCAACATCAGTCCATCCAGTAAAAATATTTTCGGCATTCCAAACACTTTGACCATGTCTTATTATTACTAATTTGTACATTTTATTTTTTCTTAACTATTTTACTTAATTTTTTAACAATATCTCTTCTTCTATCTTTATCACGAAACAAAGCGATTGCTGCCGGAAAAAGAGAAATAAATATAATCAATGCGACAACGGGCAGGATTATTTTGTCCGCATCAGGAATAATTTTTCCAAAATAATATCCCATACTCGGAAGTAATATCGTCCACATTAACCCTCCAAATACATTATAAGCGAAAAATCTTTTATATCCTATCCTTCCCACTCCAGCCATAACAGGAGCAATCGTTCTTATTACTGGTAAAAACCTAGCCAAAATAATTGTTTCTCCACCATATTTTTTGAAATAATTTTCTGTCCTTTCAATATGCTTTTTGTCTAAAAAAATAGAGTCACTTTTTGTAAAAATCTTGGGGCCATATTTTTTCCCCAAATAATAACCAACTCCGTCGCCAACTACTGCCGCAATAAACGACAAAACGATAACTGTTTTCAAATCAATCATTCCTGTAGAAGCTAGGAATCCGGCGGTAAACAACAAACTATCTCCTGGTAGGAAAAATCCCAATAAAATTCCTGTCTCAGAAAAAACTACCAAGAATAAGCCGATGTATCCAGCAGTTTCAATTATTGATATCGGGTCTAAAATATTCATTCTTTTTCAGTTTATAACCTCCTTGTCTAATTATTCTAAAATTATTTTCTAAAGAAACAATCGTTGATGAAGTCCCTTTGACTCGTCCAATATCCAAATAGACTGCCTTATCACCAAAATAATTATAAGCTTCTTCCGTTGTCTCAGCAAATTTCTCTCCTTCAATATTAGCACTAGGAGCAACAATCGGCCCTACAGTTTTAATTAATTCTTTAAGCCATTTATTCTTTGGCATTCTAAAAGCTAGTGTCTTGCCTCCTCTGTGGAGATAAGTATATTGCTTTTGTCTGCACGGAAGAATTACCGTCAGTTTATTTGGCCAAACACTCTTTAACCATAATTTTTCCGAATCACTCAACTCCACTCCAAATAAAGCCAAGTCATTCAAAGAAGATATTAAAATTATAAAAGGCTTCTTAGTATCTCTTTTTCGCAGCTTATAGAGACCAAAAACTCTTTTCCTATCCAGTGCCAAGGCAGTAACCCCATAAATAGTATCGGTTGGAATAACCGCAACAAGACCAAGAGAATAAGCAGCCTTAACCAGTTCTATTTCTTTTTTTCCAAAAACTACTTTCTTTTTCATTAGTTGAATTATAGCAAATATTACGAATAAAAAAAGAAACAAGATTAATATCTTGCTTTTTTAAATTTATCCCTTTTTTCAAAGCGATGTGTATTTTTACAACGCTCCCACGGTACCCCTTTAAGCCGCTTCTCTAGACTCTGGCCAAACCCAGTTTTTCCTATCCTATTAATTGCCTCTTCCGTAAACATAGTCACTCCAAGTATCTTATGTTTATATCTCATTAAATATAATAAAAATCAAGAGAAAAATTCACATTCCTTGACTTTTGAAAATTTAGTCGTATTATCAAACTAGAAACTTAGAATTAGGAGAAAACCATGATGAATGAAGACTATCTTGTATTGGCTGTTCTTATTATTGCTATTGGAATTATTACAGTAGTAATATTTAAAAACATTACCAAAAAAAATAAAAAGATAAAATTTTTCGCTCTTTTGATAACAGTACCATTATTACTTTTATTAATATTTTTATTAATCTCAACTATTAATATTGTTGAAGAAAGAAAAATAAAAATAGATAATAACAATAATATATATACCGCAGGTTATCATGTTTTTTACCCTCTTGCAGATTACCGCACCGTTTCTCTATCAGGACAATTTGATTATTCCGAAAGCATAATAATCCAGTATGAGTTGACTCCAGAAGAATTTGCTACCCTAAACGATAACATTGAAGAAAGTATTAAAAGAGAAACTATTATTGAGGACAGGCAATACAAAGATCTTTATATTATGAGGATCGTAAAAACACCCCAAGGGATTAATCCAAACCATTTAAAAATAGTGGCCAAGATTAATCCTTCTTTTTTTATACAAAAAAATAAAAGACATTCGTCTTTTATCTAGGCATTTTTCCAAATGAACTCTCTAAAGAAGAAAAATCTATCTATAAAAATCAAATCCTTTTTATGTGCAATTCTCCTTCTCCTATTAAGAGAATCAAGATACCAAGTCCTAAATCTAACAGAAGAGCCAACTAGCGCCTCAACATCTAGTGATAGACTGCGATGAAACTCATTTTTTCTAATCCACAAGATGCACCAACAAAGAAATACTCCCCTGTTCCAAACAACTCTTCTAATCGTATAAAACTTAAGTAAAAGTTTATACTTAACTAAAGTTAAAAACTCTCTCGTTCTCATCCTAAGAAAATAGTACCATATATTTAATAATCAAACAAGACTAAATTCTTTCTAAGTCAATAATCTCATCAATGCGGATTTTTTTTACAAAATCAGGAACATGACTCACGATAATCATTGCCCCCTCATACTTATCTAATGCTTGAGCGATAATAGGAATATGACGAAAATTAATATGGTTTGTTGGTTCATCCAAAATTAATAACCCAGGTTTTTGCATTACCAGCCTTGCAAAAGAAACCAAACCTTTTTGCCCCTCGGAAAGACTGCCAATTTTTGATCGCATTAATTCTCCTGTAATCAAAAATCCAGCAGCAATAGAGCGCATCTGCTCTTCATTTAGATTTTTTGCCACGGCAAGTAGTGAGTTAAAAACCGTGTCTTCAAAATTAAGGGTAGAAAAATCCTGGCGATAATAGCCAATCTCAACATTGGGCGCAACCGCTGCCCCTTTTGCAGTTCCAAGAGCTAAAGATTCTAGCAAGGTTGTCTTTCCAATTCCATTAGGTCCCAGCAAAAGCAAATGCTCATTGCGACGAAGCGAAATATTAACCTTTTTTACTGTCGGCTTATGATTCTTTATAACCGAAAGAGACGAAATATACATTAATTCGCCACCGATTTCTTCTTGCATTGGAATCTTAAAAGGTTTAATAGTTTTATCCTCTCTTTTAATCTCAACTTTGTTTTCTTCCATTTCAGATGCCTTATCTCTCATTCTCTTTGCAACCATTCTCATCTGACCTCCTTTGTTGGCAAAAAAGTTAGCCTTATCCCTGTTCTCTTGAATTCCTTTTGCGAGTTGCGCATTTTTCATTTCTTGCTTTTCTACCTGTGCTGATATCTCTTTGACCACATCATAGTAATTACCAACATATTGCTCTACGCGACGGTTATAAATATCCAAATAAATAACAGCCTGAGTAAAAGAATTTAAAAAATCAGCATCATGCGAAATAACAACACATGTTTTTTTAAAATCAATTATAAATTTTGTTAGATGGGCAATGCCATCACGATCAAGATTATTAGTTGGCTCATCAAGCAGAAGAACATCGGCATTTTGGATTAAAGCTGACGCAAGCAACAACCTTGCCTGCTGCCCCCCAGAAAATGACTTAACAATTCTGTCCTTTGGAGCAACAAGATTTACGATTTCTAAAACATCATCTATTTTAGGATCAATGTCGTAAACTTTGCTGGGAAAACATTTTTCAAAAAACTCCCTTACTGTTAAGGACAATTGATCTCTAGGAATCACCTGTCGTGCAATTGCGATTGATAAATTCTGGGCAATATTTACTCTTCCTGATTCTGGTTTTAATTTTCCAGTAATTAAATGAAATATCGTACTTTTCCCTGCTCCATTTTGCCCCATTAAAGTAACCTTTGAATTTCGTCTAATTGAAAAATCAACTGCATTAAGAATCAGTTTTTTATCAAACTCAAACGATACTTCATCAAATCTAATTATAACTTCGTTAGACATATTAATATAACAATTAAAATAAGGCACCCTAGATGAGTGTCTTATTGTTTTTCTGTATTATAGCCACATTTTTACCCTTCGGTCAAGAACATCTTAACCCTCAACGCTATCCATTTGATTTATATTTTTCATCTTCAAAAGTCCTTAATCTATCAACAACCTCGACATCAAATTCTTCTGGAGTAGGAACAGATATTGGATCAAATATATAAAGCTCTTTATATTCTTGAGGACTAAAGCTTTCGGCACTAGTAATCCATCCTTCCTTATTTAGTAATTCAAATAATTCCACCAAAGCATCCGCTCTGTTGTATGTAAGGATAAAAAGCAAATCCCAACCTCCTATTCCATGAAGTCCATGAACAACTCGAAGCATGTCTACCTTTTTTTGTTTTTGGAATTTCATAATCCTCTTCATCATATCACTCCAACCAGTTGGATACTCTATATCCATACCAATCACGGGCGGCTTTAAAGACGCTTTTACGAAAACATATACGTAATTATTCCAAACCTTAACAGAATTTATAACTGAGGAATTAGTCTTAAGAATAATATTTTTTTTCCTCAGTATCACGATTCTTTTTCTAACCTCTTCGGTTGAGACCTTAAGTTGTTTAGAAAATTGGTCAATTTCATTATCCGTAAAATTTTTTTCCTTAACCAAAATATTTAAAAGTTCAACATCCTTTCTATCTAAATTATTATCAATTGCTTTATACCAGATTTTTGAATACATATTAAAATAATTATTTTTTTATTATGGCTGTATACATTTCTCGTCCCTCTCGCAATTCCTCTAGCTTTAATCCAGATGTCTCAATCAACTCTCTAATCTCTTCAACAGAAAAACGATGAGAGAAAAAACAACTACCCACTCCTATTGCCGTAACAACAATATTATTAGTCTTTTTTTCATAAAAAAACTGAGGAACAGTTCCAAAATTTTTAATGCAAGCTTCCCAAAACCATTGAAGCTGCGCATAAACACCTGCCTCATAAAACCCAACCTCCTCAACCCTATTCCTGAATTTTAACCAAGAATGCTTAAAATCAATAATCTGATCTTCGGGACGTTTACTAAATTCTATTATAAATATATCATTTTTTGACATTAATTTCTTTACTGCAATTAACATCTTACTTCTATCCTCCTTTATTATATTATTTATTGTTCCAAAAAATATAGTAAACACCTTAGGAATACTTATATTCTTAACAGCCTTTTGGGATTTTTTTAATGCAATAAAATCATCCGAAATAAGAATTAATGGAATTGAAAATCCTTCCCATTTTTTACGACAAAAATCTAACATGAATTCCGAATAATCAATTCCGATAATTTTTTTAATCTGCTTATTTTCTTTTAAAAATCTAAGCTCTCTTCCAGTACCAATTCCAAAATCAATTAAAGCTATTTTTTTATTTTTAGAAAAACACTCTATGTAATTCACAGTCCAATCAATGTCACCGCCACGATACTGAAAAGAATCTCCTCCAAACAACTTATGGTATATTTTTGGAGTTTTTGAATATTTAAAAAATAGTTTTATCCAATTACTAGAGGTCCAAAAAAGAGCAGTAAACAACCACTCATTCAAAACCTTTTTTAAATAATGAGTCTTCTCCCATCCACTATTAATGCCAACAACTTCGATGGCAGCATTTCCTAGTCCATTTTTAAATGCAGTAGCAAAAACACTTTCAGGAAAATAAGGATGAGAACTAATGCTGAGTTCCTGAATTATGTTCTTAATCTTTACATCAACTGTTTTCCCAGCAATGGAATCAAATGTCCGCTGCTCCTTAGTAGAAAGACCGGCTAATCCTCGCTTACTAATAACATTAAATTGATCAATAAAAATATCTACTATTTTTTTTATTTTTTTTGGGTTTTCTGAAAATAAGAAAACTGAGGATTCAGAATCATTGTCTATATTATAGCTTTTAAGCACTTCTCTCATTTCACTTATCTTTATGCCATACACATTTTTCTGATGGCCAGAAATCATTATTTCATCAGAGCCAATAAACCTAGTGTCAATCACTTCTTCATCACTACTAATTGATCGCGTGCATATAATTGATAATATTATATTGAGAGGATTCTTATCAATTACCTGTAGGCTGGCAGTAGTATTGTCTGAGAATACTACATCCTCCCAAACTGCTCTTCCATTTTTAGTCTTCCATTTTTTTACATGAAATGGAACTTTTATTGCATATATCCTTTCACCTTTAGAAATTGCTGCTCTAAATATCATACTCTTCTCTACACTATCTCTAAAATATTCAGTTACATCTTTTGGAATTTGCTTCTTAATTACCTTATTCAATTTTAAGAATTTTCTTTCAGCAGTTAAAAGCTCCTTAATATTAAAAATTGGATTATTCAAAAACTCCACTACCGATTGAGTAACGCTTGGCTTTCTACTCGTAATCCACCAATTAAGATAAATATCTTGAGCAGAATAAGGAAAATATTTCCTTGAATTAATAATCCACTTTTTCTCCATAAGACATAAACTAACCACTTAAGCTTTTTTAATTTGAATTTCGATTTAAAACAAAATCTCTCTATGGCCTTTTTATATTTTTAAAAACATTAGCTGCCTCATCATCATTTAAAATATTGGGCTGAGCATAGTCACCAATTAAGATTGGCGTTAAATTATAATCTACTAGACCGCTTTTATTGAAATATATTTCTGCAAGCAATCCTTGTTTTGTTTCCTTTGACCACTCTTGATCAAAAACGAAATTGCCCAAACTATAAAAAATATATTTTCCTTTATAATTCTCAACATCTTGAATTTGATGAGGATGATGTCCAAGTACTAACTCTGCCCCGCTATCAATTGCCGTATGAGCAAAACTAATTTGTTGTTGTGTAGGATGGTATATATATTCAAGTCCAGCATGCATTGAGACAATTACAAAATCAGCTAATTTTTTAGCTTTTAAAATATCTTCCTTGAGCTTGTCTTCATCTATATAGGCAACTCCATAGTTATTGCTTTTTGCTTCATAAGAATCGGGTATGATTGAACCATCGGTATAAGAAAGAAAAGCAAATTTCAATCCATTCTTTTCAATTACTGTTGGAGCATGCGCACTACTATAATCCTTTCCAGCACCGCTAGTATTAATAAGAACAGACTTAAGAGAATTAATAGTATATTCAACTCCAGATTGCCCCTGATTCCCCATATGATTATTAGCAAGTGAAAGCACATTAAACCCAGCATTCTTTAAACTTTTTTCAACCCCTGGCCTTGCTCTAAAAACCGTTCCATCTAAAGCAATTGTGTCTCCGGGAGCAATTGGACTTTCTAAATTTCCAAAAACAATGTCGCCATTTTTTAAATAGTCTACAACTTTTAAAAATGGATAGTCATCGCCATTTTTTACCATTCGCGCATTAACACCTCGCGAAAGCATTATGTCTCCGACTGCGACTAATTTAACATTGTGAGAATTGATATTACTATTAACATTTTGAACACTATCAGTTTTGACAGAATTAAAAATATCAAGAATAGAAGATTGATTGCTCTTTATATCCAAAAAAGACTCATATATCAAAAACATACAAGCAATTAAAATCAAAAAAATTCCAGCTCCCAGAAGCAAGCTTTTAATTTTACTTTTAATTCTCATATTTCAAAATTATCTTATAAAAATCTCGGCGATTATAAAAAGAATATAAACCAAAAGAAGTGCAGCTGCCTCCTTTTTATTTATAGATTGATCTTTCTTAGCAAACCAAAAGAAAAATACTAAAGAAATAACTAAAAATATCCTAGCAACCTCCAGCGACTTCATGCATCCAGTCAAATCAATTGGATAAATTATTGCAACTATACCTAAAACCAAAGTTGCAGGAACAACAATGCATCCAATTAAATCTCCCAGAATCATCCAATCATTTCCCTTTCTAGCAGAGCTGATTGCAAAAAATATTTCTGGGAAACAGTTTCCAAGCCCGACAATGAATAATCCTATCATAACCAAAGGAACATTCAAAGCAATTGCAAAATAATTAGCAGCATTAACAATACCATTGGAAGCAACAATAAAAATCACCAAAGCCAAAATTATTTTTAGCAAACTCACAAAAGATAATGCTATTTTTTTCTTCTGCTTATCAGCTTCATCACAAATCTTAATAAATCTCTCTTTACTGGAGAAAAGCCAAATAAGATAAAATACATAAACAGAAATTAGTATAATCCCATCAATACGAGAAAGCACTCCGTCCCAAGCTAAGAATACTGGCAAAGCTGCCGAAAAAAGCGTAAAGAAAATGGTTTGTTGTATGGTTTTACTTTTCGCTGGAATTCCATTTTTTGAAAAAAGAGCTGCCAAGGCAACTGAAAAAGTAAGATCAACTACATTGCCACCGATAACATCACCAAAGGAAAGTTGGGGGGTTTTGTAAAGTGCCGAAGTTATTCCAATAAAAAGATTTGGAAGAGACCCAACCAAAGACATTATCAAAAATGAAACAACAAATTCTTTCCAACCAAGAGCTTTAGCAATACGAATCAAGCTTTTGACAATCAATTCGCCCGAAACGTAAAAACCAAAACAGGAAAGTAAAAAAATAAATATATAATAAATTGAAGCAAAGTCCATATTTAGTATTTTTTAATAAGTGACCCTAACCGGATTCGAACCGGTGTTGCCAGATTGAGAATCTGGAGTCCTAGGCCTCTAGACGATAGGGCCAAAATGCCTTTAAACATAATAAAAATAGCACAAAAACTACTTTTTGTCCAAGGCGCCCTCTTTATTTACTTCATCAACATTATAGTCAGGTGGAATCTGCCAATAATCAAAAATATATTTGGCTAAATCATGAAAAATTGGCACCGCAGAATACTCTGAAGTTTTGGTTGCTGTTGGATTATCCAATTTTATAAGTGCAATAAATTTTGGATTATAAGCAGGAGCGAATCCCATAAATGTTTGCCAAGTAGCGCTAGAATAGCCTGCTTGATTTATTCCAAGAGAAGCATAAGGAACTTGTGACGTTCCCGTCTTACCCCCGATCCAATACCCCGGAACTTTAGCTAAGTGACCAAACCCTCCTTCAACGACCTGAACTAACATCTTACGAAGATCGTTACTAGTATCTTCTGTAATTACCTTGCGAACAACCTGAGGTTTTATTTCTTCTTTTGAAGCTTCACTGCTTATTTCTTTTACAATATATGGCTTCATTAAATTACCGCCATTTGTGAGGCACGAGAAAGCAGTTATCATATGAAGCGGTGTTATGCCGATTCCTTGTCCAAAAGAAGTATTTGCAAAAGCAACTTCAACTTTATCATCATAAGCTTTTTTCAATGTCTTATTCTCAGTTGAAGCCTCATTCGCCAAATCAACTCCTGTCTTATCAAATAATCCAAATTGATCTAAGTAATCAAGAAATTTTTTATGCCCGATTTTTTTCTCAACATACATTACTCCTGTGTTAACAGATCTTCGCAAAATTTCGGTCATAGTAATTGTGCCCCAAGCCTTGTTGGCATAATTACAAACATTATACTTTCCATAAGGAACACATCCAGTATCAGTAAATGTTGAATCAGGTGTAACTAATTTTTCATTAACTCCAACAGACATTGTAATCGGTTTGAATATTGATCCTGGTTCAAATATTTTTTGAGTGGAAGAATTAGACAAAACCTCAAATTTTTCATTTTTATAATTGTTTGGATCAAATCCAGGATTTTGTGCCATAGCAATAATCTCGCCAGTATTAGGATCCATCACAATTATATTTCCTCCCGAAGCACCATATTTTTCTATGCCTTCTGCTAAAAACTTTTCGGCCATAAATTGAATGTTATAATCAATTGTCAAAGTCAAAGATTTTCCATTGAGTGAACTTGTGTCCTCGGATGAGAAAACAAACCCCCAAGGATTGCGATCCACCATAGTCGCAGCCTTCTTTCCCGCCAGCTGATCATTATAATATTCTTCTATTCCATACTGGCCTTTTTTATCTTCATTTATAAATCCAATAACTTGAGAAGCAGTTTTTTCGCTTGGATAATATCTCTTTTCTTTTTTATCATCTATTGACACCCCCTTAATTGCAGCTGCCTTCACTTTATCAGCAACCTCCTTGCTTACACTACGTTGTATTATTTGATAAAAACTTCCCGACTTATTCATTTTCTGAAGTATTTCCTGCTTATCCATACTCAAAATCTCAGCTAATTTTTTTGCTGCTGAGTCCTTATCCTCTATTTCTTCAGGAGAAACATAAACCAATGGATCTTTTTCAGTTAATGCCAATGGCTCTCCTCCTCTAAAGTATACATCACCCCTTTTACCCTCAATATCCAAAACATTATTTTGCTGCCCCGAAGCCAGAGCCCTATATTTTGAACCCTCATTTACTTGTAAACAAAAGAGGCGGAATAAAACCACCCCCCCTAAAACAAAAATTAGAATCAAAATTAAACTTGGTCTTAACTTAAAAGTATTGCTATTCATAAATCAACCAATTAGTTTTTCTGATTTGCGGCAACTGTGTTGCTTGGAGCAATCATATAATTTATTTTACCAACTTTATCGTAACCCTTGTCTTTAATTCTGTCTTCAATGCTTATTAAATTTTTACTCTTAGAGATAGATAGCTTTAAGCCCGAATTTTCTTTTTTTAAGGAATCTATCTCCGACTGTTTACTGCTGGCAAGATAACTAACACGGCTCATTTCAGAAATTTGAAAAACATAAAATCCTGTTAACGCAACAATAGAAGTAATAACAAGACAAAAAAATAATTTTGATTGATCTCTTTTTTTCTTCATTTTTATAATTTTACAATTGCTCTTAATTTTGCTGATCTTGAACGAGGATTATTATTCATTTCCTCGTTCGTGGCAATTACTGGTTTTTTTGTTAGGATTTCTAGCTCCTGATTCTTTTGTCTTTCTCTAAAGAATACTTTTGCTATCCTATCTTCCAGCGAATGAAAAGTTATCACAACTAACCTGCCCCCAGGCTTCAAAACTTCAATCGCCTGTGGCAATGCATCTATAAAATTATCAAGTTCTCTATTTGCTTCTATTCTTATCGCTTGGAAAGTTCTTGTCGCGAAATGAATCTTCTGTCGTTTGTAAGGAGGAGGAACAGAATCTCCAATAATACTTACTAACTCAAAAGTAGTTTTTATCGGTTTTATCTTCCTTCTCTCAACTATATTTTTTGCTATTCTACGGCTATACCTCTCTTCTCCATACTCATAAATAACACTCGCTAAATCTTCTTCACGGTAACCATTAACAATTTCATAAGCCGTAATCATATTCCCTTTATCAGTGTTGTAACTCATAACGAGTGGCTCATCCTTTAAAAAACTGAATCCCCTTTCGCTTGAGTCAATATGATATGACGACATTCCGATATCAAATAAAATTCCATCTATACTATTAAATTTTTCTTTTTCAGTTATTTCCTTTAAGTTGCTATAAGAGTCATTAACAGCAATTAATCTTTCAATGTTTTCATTTTTAATATTTTTAAAAATTTCTGGATCAACCTCTATTCCCAGCACTTTTCCTTTCGGGCTTATTCTCTTTAAAATTTCTTTCGTATGCCCACCTCCATTCAAAGTACAATCCACAAAATTTTTACCTGGCGAAGGCAATAAATATTCCATTGTCTCCTCAAGCAATACTGGAATGTGCATAAAATTAAAATCCTAAATCTTTTAATCCTTCGGTAATACTGCCCACTTGAGCATCAGTAGTTTCGCCATATTTTTTCCACTTTTCTTCGTTCCAAATTTCTATTCTATCGTAAAGACCAGCAATAACTACTTTTTTATCAAGCAAAGCATAATCTTTTAAATAATCAGGAATAAGTATTCTACCCAAGCTATCAATCTTTACATCCATTGCTCCCGCTAGCATTACCCTTGCAAAATTCCTAGCATTAACGGCTGACAATGGAAGCTTACTCATCTTTTCAGCTAATTCTTCCCATTGCTTTAGTGGATAAAGAAATAAACATCCGTCTATTCCTCTAGTTAACACAGCTCCATCAGACAAAACACTCCTAAATTTCGTAGGGATAGTTAGTCTTTTTTTGGGATCCAAATTGTAGCTGTATTGACCTATTATCATATTGATAAAATTCCACTTTCATCCACTTATTAACACTGTACCACCATTTTATCCCACCATAGTACATTTGTCAACAAAAAAAGACACTCAGGGTGTAAAATCTTAACATTTTAAAAAATTTGATAAAACAAAAACTCGCTAAAGGCGAGTTTTTAAACTTTTAAATACTTAATTATCTTTTAGCACTCCCATTCTGGATATCTGCCATTTTCTGCCAATAATCCTGGCTTGCCACTTCCCCCTTAGCGAGTAATTGATTCAATCCAGCCATATAATTATCTTTTATTTGCGATGACTTTATCGCTACATTAAAAATACGTACATCGTCAACCGATCCTTGAAAATACATCCCCGCAATTCCTCCGATAGTCAGCAACCCCAAAGGAATATCATCAACCAACTGGTCGCAATACCCATAATAACCAGCTTTTTGAAGATTTCCATCAATATATAGTTCTGGCGCTTTATGTAAAGTCCTATCACAGATTCCCACATAATAATGCCATTTACCATCTGCGAGCGAAGGACTATCATATGGGTCTGCATAACGATATATTGAACCAGTTGTTGAATAAGTACTACTAGTTACATAAAATATCGCATTTCTATCACTTTGAAGCGGAATAGCAAGTTGCCCACTCCATCCAGTTATTGAAGAAGCTCTTTTAATTACCGTCTGGGGTCGAGTATTTCGTGAAGTCTTTGCCCAAAGGCTAAAAGTAAAACTATTCAAGCCAATCGGCAGATTACTACCGCAATCAATATAATCATCTGTCCCATCAAAGCTGATGCAGCTTCCAAACACACAATCATTCCCTGTTTTTAATTTTTCAGCCGTTCCATCGCTAGTGTACAAAACACCATTGCCATTACCCCAAGAATCGCGAACCGATGTTCCATTTGTCGCAGTCGTTAATTCATCAAATGTCCACTCCGAAATGATTCCTAGTGATGATGAGTCACGAATCGATGTTGAAAAAACTTTAGCCTTAGCAATCCTAGCGCTATCAGTCGCTCCCGACATAGACACAATAATTATCCCAGCCAAAATCCCCACAATTGCAATTACTACCAATAATTCAATTAAAGTAAAACTTTGACTTTTCATATATTATTGTGGATTTTTGATTGCTAAAGAAAAATCATTAGGCTTTATTTCAATTGTTGCACCATTTTTAATACTATCAGCCAAGAATTCACGAGCCAAGCAATCCTCAACTTTTTCTTGAATAACTCTCTTCATTTCTCTTGCGCCAAATATTGGATCATAGCTTAATTCAACAATTTTTTGTTTCAGCTCTTCGCTGACAACAAAATTAATTTCTTTCTCCATCAATTTTTTCTTTAGCTTTCCAAGCTGGAGATCAGCAATCTGCATTAAATCATTTTGAGTTAAAGGTTTAAAAACAACTAACCCATCAAACCTATTTACAAATTCTGGACGAAATATTCCTTTTTGAAAAATATTGTCCAATAAAGATTCTTTAACCTCTTCCATTGACTTATTATCACGGATAGAATCAAGAATTATTTGATATCCTGCGTTAGATGTTGCAATAATAATAGTATTTACAAAACTAACTTTCTGTCCCAAATTATCGTTTAAATAACCTTCATCCAAAACCTGCAAAAACAAATTTAATACATCAGGGTGCGCCTTTTCAAGCTCATCCAAAAGAATCAGCGAAAAAGGACTTTCGCGAACCTTAGTGGTCAATATTCCCGCCTGAGTCTCTGACCCCATCAAACGAGGGATATCTTCTGTTCTTTGAAATTCTGACATATCAATCCTAATCATTTTTTCTTCCGAGCCAAAATATACTGCTGCAACCGCCTTGGCAGTTTCTGTCTTTCCCACACCAGTAGGCCCCAAGAAAAGAAATGTTCCCATTGGACCTTTTCTAGTTTGCACTCCAGAGCGAGCCCTCCTTAATGCCGACGATATTTCTTTAATTGCTTCGTCTTGACTAATAACCCGTTTATGCAACTCCTCTTCCATGCTTAAAAGCAAAACTTTTTCCTGGCTATTAACAGAACCAATAGGAATATCAGTTTTTTTTGTTATTACAAAGTCAACATCTTCAGGCTCAACAATATCACTAATACCCTTTGTGTCCGAATAAGAAAATGACTCCTCTAGCAAGTCTATTGCTTTTTGCGGGAAAGGAGTTGATATATACTTCGCCGAAGTTTTAAGTATCTCAACTAACGACTGATAAGAAATAAACTTTTTATATTGTGCCTCCAATGAAAAAACTTTTCCCTCTAAAATAAGCAAAGTTTCATCTTCTGACATTTCTGAAACCTCAACTTTTACAAATGATTGCAAAATTGCTGGCTTGCTCTCAATTTGTTTATGCAAACCAGCATAGGTTGTAACACAAATTAGCTGCAAATCTGGATTATTGAGATATGGAATCAAAATTCCTGAAATATCAACAATTCCCGTCCTTTGATTTCCTCCTAAAAATTCGTGCAGATCATCTATTATTAGTATTATATTCCCTGCTCTAATTACCTCGCGAAAACACTGATCAAGAGTTGATTCAACCTTTTCACTTGACTCTATACTAGAAACCAAAGAAGTTAGGTTAAGCTGAATAAATTTTTTCCCATTTATCTCTGGAAGCGACATGTCATAAATACTCTTTCTAATCAATTGATAGACAATGCTCTTTCTTCCGCTTCCAATCTCACCAACGACTAAAACATTTCTATTACCTCTTTTTGTAAGCGAATCCTCCATAATAGCAACTTGTTCACCGTGCCCAACAGATTCTTCATAGCCCATGGCTCTAACAACGTTTGTCCAATCAATAGAATATTCATCCAAGGTAGGTGTCCAGCCACAAGCCCAATCCCCTCCAACCGAACCTGTTCTTATAAGGTTTTCATACTCCCAAAACATTTTAATTGATCTTTCTTTTTTAATCAGATACTCTACCCACCAATTAATATTTTCAAAATCATCCCGTTTTATTTGAAGATCAATCAAAATTTTCTTAAAATTTGGCTCAAGCTCACTCAAAGCACAAATCAAGTCGCCTTCACAAATCTCTGCTCCGTTTCTTTTAATTGCACTTTTTAATGCTTCTTCAACTATTTGCTCGCACTCAATAACATTATCTCCCCTCTTAGAAAATTCATAAAAAATGTCTTTTAGAGTATCAATATCCAATAACAAACGTGAAAAAATAAAATTCGTTTTTTTATTTTTTTTATCAAATAAATTATACAAAAGACGTGAAGAAGAAACTGTCATCGCATTACTCCCGATAGAAAAAGAGCTATAAAAATATTTTACTGATTCAAAATTCAAATATTCGGCCCAATTAATCTTTTCATTGTCTTCAATTTTTGATAGCTTTATCTTATTTTTATTTGTCTTCATCCAATTTTCAAAGAAAGAATCAAAACATAAAGAAGCTACAAGTATTGAAAAAAATAAAAAAACTATTGGTAATATTTTAATATTTGAGGTTTCGGCGAATGCATAAAATATATACGCAGCAATAGAAATAGCAGTAACGCCAAAGGCAAACCACTTTAGTGATTTATTAAATTTAAAAAACGGTTCAACAATAATTCCATGATAAAATTTTGTATTTTTGAAATCAAACATTAATTTTGAAAAAAATATAAAATAATAAATAGCCAAATATAATCGGCATTAATATCCAAAAAGTAATTGAAAGAATGCCTATGGTCATGGTTAAAACTTCAAATATTACAAAAACACAAAGCAAAAACAACCTCATAATAAAACCAATCGTACGAGAAAAAATATTGGAAAAGATAACATCAAGCCAAGCTACAATATCAAAAGTATTTTTTTCGGTTGCATATTCAATCTTTTTCCATGGAGCAAAAAGTGATTTTAACACACGATTAACAGAAAAAAAGAAAACCCAAAAATTAACATAATTTGACATAACTAAAAACAAATCCTTCGGTCTTTCCAAATAATGCCAATAAAAATAGGCTAAAAGAATGGACATTTTAATAGACAAAAAAATAACAATAGATATAATAATATTAATCAATAAATACTCATAGTATTATTGAGAAATTATAGGTTAGCCATTGCTATATTTAAAATAATATTGTAAATAAATTATAACCTTTTATTTAAGCGATGTCTAATCTTGACAATAAAAGATTCGCAATTATAATGATAACATCTTGATAATATTAAAGGTCGTAATGTCTTAAGATATTATTTAAGACAGCGAATAACAAAATAAATTTTAACACAATGTCAAAAGAAGATTTATTCTTAAACAACATTGAAGAATTAGAACCAAACATCCAAAAAATCGTATCATTTGATGACTACGACGACGATTCATCAGATGACTATAATGAAAATTTTGATGATGATTTTGACGATGACGATCTAGATGACGATGATCTAGACGATGATGCGGACGACGACTTTGATGATGACGATCTAGATGACGATGATCTAGACGATGCGGACGATGATGACGGCTTCGGAAACGAAGACGAATAATTTAAAATCAACCTTTGCCCTACAATAGAATGTAGGGCTTGTGATTTATATAAGTAAAATAAATAATATGACTGAAGAAACAACAAATTCAAGCATCAAAAAAAAGAAGAACAAGATGATGTATATTTTCATTGGGGTTTTTGCCATTGCGGTAATTGCTCTTGGGGTTGTATATTATCAAAAAAACATTGGAAGCAAGGGAAAGCAGCAAATAATTGAAAAAGCTTTTAATTATATCGGCAAAAATCTTGCTCCAAATACTAAGATTGAATTGGGAGCCATTGATAAAGATACTAAATCGTTTTATAGGTTTATTGTTAAAACAGAAAGTGGCGAAGTTCCAACCTATGTTTCAACTGACGGCAAAACTATAACTTTTAGAGAAACAGACATAACAGTAGATCCTAATGCTGCAAGCAGTGAAACTACACCTACAACAACAAAGAATGAAGTTGATGGAGGATTCATAGTAACAGAAAATCAAATTTGCAGTGAAAATGGAAAACCAATCGTTTATTTCTTTGGTTCAGAATCTTGCCCGCACTGCCAGTGGGAAAAACCTATTATTGAAGAAGTAGTCAAGGGCTACGGAGATAAGATTTCTTTCCATGAAAATATTGATAGCGAAAAAGACAAAGATGTCTTTAGTAAATTCAATAGCGAAGGAGGAATTCCAACTATAATTATTGGTTGCAAGTATTACAGAATCGGATCTGGTGAAGGGGCTGGTAGCGATAGCGAAAAAGAAAGTTTGAAAAAAGTAATTGATATGGTTTTAACTAAATAATAAACCAAACAAAAAATCCCTCAATTCTGAGGGATTTTTGTTTTATCTAAAATTATTTTAGATCAATAGTTGCACCTGCTTCAGCGAATTTCTTTTTCATTTCTTCAGCTTCTTCCTTCTTTACTTCTTCCTTAATAGTTTGAGGAGCGGCAGCAGCAGCATCAACCAAGTCCTTAGCTTCTTTCAAGCCAATCTGGGTTAAGTCACGAACAACTTTAATTACTTCAATTTTCTTTTCACCTACAGCTGTCAAAACAACGTTGTAAGCACTCTTTTCTTCTGCAGCTTCAGCAGCAGCAGGAGCGGCAGCAGCAGCAACCATCTGAGGAGCAGCTGATACGCCAAACTTTCCTTCTAAAACCTTAACTAATTCAGCTAAGTCTAAAACTGTCATACTTTCAATTTTTTCTACAAGGTCCTTGAATTTTGCAGGTACCTCAATTTCTTTTTCGTCTGCCATATTTTTTTAAAAAAATTAATTTTTTGATTATACTGCTTTGCTATCTTTTATTTGAGAAAGCGCAAAGACTAACTTTCTTAGGTTTCCACCAAGCACTCCCACAAAATTTGTTGTTGGTGCATTGATTGTTCCCATAAACATTCCTATCATTTGTGGTTTTGGAGGTAATTCTGCAAGTCTAACAATATCAACATCTGAATAGAATTTATTCTCTACAAATCCCCCAAGAATTTTTGCTTCTTTAGAAGTTTTTGTAAATTGATATACTGCCTTGCTTGAAGAAACTTCATCCTCATACCCAAAAATAACAGCTACTTCTCCTGAAAGATTCTTAGTATCAAAGTCAATCTTCTTATTTTTCAAAGCAACATTTATCAAGCTTTTCTTTGAGACTTTCATCTCGCTGTTTTGCTCTTTCAGTTGGTTTCTCAAAACAGATAGGTCCTTAACCTTAATACCTTTAAAGTCCATAAAAACAATTGATTTTTGTTTTTCTAAACAACTTTCAAGTTCTTTAACTACACTTTCTTTTTTTTCTCTTGTTAAAGGCATATTTTAAATATAAAAAAATCTGCTCCCCGCAGAATCGATCAGAATAAAAATAAACTCTATTTTTACCCTCGGTAGGACTTACATAAACGCCTACTTTCTACGGATATTTATTATGTTTTAATTATATTGATTTTTGACCATTAGTCAATAGTAAGGCAACTTTTAAAGCAAATTCCGAGCTAGCCTCATAATCACGCCCCGTTATAACATTACCGTCAACTACAACCGGTAAATCAGCATATTTAGCTCCTTTATTGGTCAAAATTGCCACCGCAGACTTATCCATTGCCGAAAACCATACAGTTGCTGTCTTTCCCTCTAAAACCCCTGATTTTGCCAAAATAACCGGAGAAATACAAATAGCTGCAACTATCTTGCCTTGTCCTGCAAAAGACCGAATTAAATCATAAGAAATACTATTGTCCAAACGTTCAAGAGCTCCCGATCCGCCAATAAAAACGATTGCATCAAAATCATCAACAATCAAATTTTCAATACAATTTTTTATAATCACCTCTCCGCCAAAACGCCCTAAAGCAAGACCGATCTCATTACTAAAAACCTGAACCTTTATTCCTTTTGAAACTAAAACATCGCGAGTGACAAAAAACTCCTCATCTCTAAAATCTCTATTGGCGATAATTAAAGCTACTCTTTTCATATTTTATTTTGCTAATTCCTTACTCCCCTTTTTCTTCTTCATTCCTGAAAAAGGCAATAGTATATAAAAAGTAGTTCCCTTATTCTCCTTTGAATCAAACCATATCTTTCCACCCGATTGCTCAATTATTGATTTTGCAATATAAAGGCCAAGTCCATTTCCATCGGCCTCTTTTTCTTTGGCATTTTCTCCTCTGAACAGTTTTGTAAAAATTTTATCTTTATCTTTTTTTAATATTCCATATCCATTATCAGAAACAGTAATTAATACACCTTTCTGCTCCTTTTTTATCTTCAAAGAAACCTTTCCTCCGTCTGGAGTATATTTTATTGCATTCCCAACCAAATTATCAATCACAATACTAAAAAGCTTATGATCAACATTAATCAAAGGAATACTTTTCCCATAATCACAAACTAAATCAATATTTTTTTGTTTTGCTTTAATCAAAAGTTCACTCATGGCTCCCTTTGCAATTTTAATCAAATCACTCTTAATAGGATTAACTGCAAAAGTTCCCATTTCAATACGAGAAACGTTAAGAAGGGCTCCAACCAAATCAACCATACGATTATTGCCAATCATTATTTCATTCAAATAATCACGTTGATTATCATTTAATGTGCCAGCATCGCCGCCGAGAAGCATCTCCGCGTACCAATTAATAATTGACAACGGAGTTCTAAGCTGGTGGGAAGCCAAAGATACGAATTCACTTTTTGCCTTATCAATTTCTTTTTCCTTTGTAATATCTCTTTCAATACAAACAAAGAATAATACTTCTTTTTTATCATTTAAAACAGGAGAAATATTTACCAATGCAACATAGGAACTCCCATCTTTTCTTTTATTTTGCATTTCCCCCGAAAATGATTTTTTTTCTGTTTTTATTGTTTTCCACAATTTTCTGTAAAAATCTCTATCCATCATTCCTCCCCAATTTTCTTTAGATCCACACTTTGATCCAACCACCTCGCTAGAAGAAAAACCCGTTATATTTTCAGTCCCCTTATTGCTGTAAAGCAATATCCCATTAGAATCAGTAATTACAATATGGTCAGAGGCATTTTCAACCGCCAATCTAAACTTTTCTAAGTCCTGAGCCAAAACCATTGTTCTGTTTTTTTCTTCTTCTACATCCTCTAAAACATTTACCAAAGACTTTTGAGAATCTTCTAAATCATTAGTTTTTTCAATTAGCAAGTTTTCAATTTTTTTTCTATTTGTTATATCGGTCATAACCAGCAAAAATGCATCCTCCTCGTCATATTTTACTATCGCCCCCGAAACAATTACATCTACTAATCCCTTGTTCTTAGAAATCAGTTTTATTTCACAATTACTGCTTTTTTGCTTGCTCAAACTATTTTTTATTTCTTCTTGTAATATTTTTTTTGAATCTTCTGCAACAACGCTCCAAATATTATTATTTATCATCTCGTTTTCTCTATAGCCCAAAGCAGACAATACACTTTCATTCGTATAGACTATTTTCTCATTCTTATTACAAATTAGTATATAATTTGGGATATTAGAAACAAGAGATGAATATAATTCCTTATTTTCTTTTAGTTTTCGTTCCGCTTCTTTTGCTTTTGATAGGTCTTTGGCCGTCAAAAAATATGCCTCTTTTTCATCCCAAATACCTTTGATTGAGTTTATTTCTATCGGGATAAAATCGCCTCCTTTCGCAGCCATTAATAAAAAAATACTGTTTTGATTACTTAGCAATTGGAAAAAAATTCGTTGAGCCTCTTCTTCTTTTTCTATCTTCCAAAAATCAAAAATTTTTCGCTGTAAAAAATAATTTCGTTCATATTTGAAACTTTCTAAAGCAAAACTATTTGCTTCTAAAATATTTCCATCAGAATCGGTAACTATTATGATATCTTGAAGGAGATTAAAGAAAGATTTAAAATTCTTTTTCTCTTTTTTTATTGAAACATCGCTAATAACTTGCTCCACAAAAGAACCAATCTCCTTAGCAATTAAGCTCATTAACTTTACATCACGTTGTTCAAATCCTTTTTCTTGATTACTCGCAACAATATAAAAACCGATTGCTTTTTTGCCATATAAAATAGGTACTATTATCATGGTAGCATAATCAGCATCCCCATCCTTGAATTTTGACTTAAGTCTCCCCGAAGAAACAAAAGGTGCAGTATGCTTGAATATTTGCTTGAATATAAAAGAGTTTTTTTCTACGCAATTAAAATTCTTAACAAAAGACGGAGATAGATTAAAATTTAAAAAAAGGTTAGCATTTTTGCTTTCAAGCAAATATATTGCTCCCCCATCCAAATCAAAAAAATCAACAACGAGATTAATATTTTTTTTCATTAAATCCAAAACACTATCTGCTTGATCAGACTCTAGGATAATACTATAAAAAACATCTTCTTCTATGTTTTGATTTTTTAATTCGTTCATCATTTTTTAGACTTTTTTAATTCTTGTTTAAGCTCAATCATTTTCATCTCTCTTCCAACCATCAATTTGTTAAGTCTCTGAAGCTCCTTAATCTTTTCCTCCATCTCACTTTGCATAATCCTGCTTTCGGTAACATCACGGATAACCAATGTGGCACCATCAAATTCGCCATTAACATCTTTTTTTGCTGAAATATTTACGCTATACCAATACTTTTTATGATTACGAATCATAGAATAATCAATACTCTTTACTCCACCTTCGTTTTTAATATTTTCTATTTCAACAACAACTTTTGAAATAAAACCTTTTGAAAGAAAATCTTTATTAACATTTTTTTTCGTATTATTATTTTCTGGAAAATAATATGAAGTAATGTTATTATTTTTATCAAAAATTATTATAATATCATGTATTGATTTAATTGTTGAAGCTAAATCCTCTTGCCTCTCGCGCGAATTATGATTCGCATTATTAATCTTAACAAAAGCATCGTTTATTTCCCTAGATAGGCTTGAAATTTCATCATTTCCACTAAAAATAACTACACCTTCCTGCTTTTTTGACCGTGCAACTGACCGGATAGAAGAAACAAGCAATCCTAAGCGCTTTATTATAAGACGCTGAGAAATAATTAAAAATGATATTATCATAAGTAGCTGCAAAACAAGTGCACTATAGGAAATAGCATTTATAGTTGAAACCCCAGCCTTATAAACATCTCTTGCGATATTAATTTTTGAATAAAAAATTCTGTTGCCCAATATATCATTATAAAACGAATAAACATTAAGGGTATCAGGCTTGCTTTTATCAATGTAAATTCCATTCTTTGACGAACCAAGGACGCTGCTACCAAGCGAAGAATTAATCTCTTCTAGGGAAAATGACTTTCCATCGTATGTTACAATATTTCCACCAAATGTCTTTGCCATTATTATATATCCGACAGGAGAACCTACACCCTTAATAATCGGCTTCACTGATACCGCCATAACATGACCATTAGACCAAGAACGAATCAATCCCTTTCCAGTTTTCAAAATTAGTGAATTAGATAATTCAACTGCAAATTCAGCTGGCATCGCATCTTCACCATCCATTTCAACACTATAAAGCAAATGTCCGTCATTTGTAATAATTGACAAATAGCCAACGTTTAGACTTTTAATATAATCAAAATCAAAACTATTAGAAACAAAAGAATCTTTTTCATCCTTATTTGAATCAAAAAAATCATACAAATCACTACGGCGGGACCATTCTTCATTTAACGAATCCAAACTATCAATTTCTTTCCCAACAAAATAACGCATATCATTTGCCTCCTGAATAGCTGCACTTTCTTCTAATGACTTGAATGTATCAATTGCAAAATTCGGCACAAACAAATAAAAACCAGTACTAAAAAATAGCAACAAAATAAATGAAATATAAAATATTTTTTGATCAATTTTCATAAAATATTACTACCTTGTTGCACTAATTGATACCCCCTCAGCTGATGGAGCCATTACCGTTATTCTATTATTAATATTTTTCATAACAGTATAGCCAACATTTGTACTTAAAGAACTGGTCGGATCACTGGGAATATCAACCAAATATTCTTGTCCAAGAGTAAGCATGCTCAAATCTATACAACCATCAGTAAACCCTTGTCGGCAAATTGGAGTAGCCACCGTGGTAATAGTTGTTGGCATTGCCCCATCATTATCAATCACATATTGATAAATTGCATTTAAAATTGTATTTACATCTATTCTTCGCTGGGCATTTCTAGCATCAGCCAATTGCTTGTTCGGATTAATAGCCAAAATAACAATTCCTGACAAAATTGTTACAGCAGCAATAGCAAGCAATACTTCAAGCAAAGTAAATCCATTTTTATGCCTCATAATAATTTTTGGTTTATTCCAATATTTTTATTTATTATAACACCTTTAATAAATATCAAAAACCCTCATTCCAAGATAAGATTTTTAATTCAGAATTTTCATTCTTAATAAGTATATTTACCTTCCTAGCATATCCCGCCGCAGTGCCAACCGACTCAATAGAAGTATTAATCAAATTATTTGAAATAGTATAAGAACAGCTTCCGTCAGCAAAACCTAAATTATAACTTCCAACTAAAGATGGGTTATTTTTTATCGCAAGCAACGCCTCTTCGCTGCAAGTATCTGCAAGTATTCTAGCTTTGGCCATCTTCTCAAACGAGTTAGTATTATCAGCAAAAAATCCCCCTTGCGAAAGAAGAGAAATAGCTGTTATTAATCCAATTGCATTGAAAATTAAAACAATCATCAAAGCAATAAAGCCTCTATTTTTCTTGTCTTGTGGAAGCTGATCCATAAAATGATTTTGAATAATTATAATCTGGCAATCCCGACTTATTAGTATAAGCAATCACAAAAGAAAATTTAATGCTTTCATATTTTTCTGATACAGAATTATTCTTTATTTGCAAAGAAGCTACCGAAACTCTAGAATTATTTAACTTTATTCTTTCTTGAGATCCTTCTTTTATATAAAAATTACCATCGGAAACATTAAAAACAATTGGATTTTTTTCTATATTATCACTCTGTAAAATCAGTTCATTTTGATTATCCAAATTAATTGATTTTGCATTTCTGATTTCCTGAGCCAATGTTTGAGAAATCAGCATTCCTTGATAATCAACCTCAGAAATAATTTGGTTCTTTAATCTAGATTGATTAATAGTATTCAAAACAAAAAAGCTTGCAAAAACTAAAACTGCAATAATCGCCAGATAAAAAATAATTTCTATCATTGTAAATCCATTTTTTTTGCCCATAATATTATTTCCAATTTGTTAAATAAGAGACCAAAGAAAAATTTTTTTTGTTTCCCATTTCATTCCAATCAACAGACACTACGATCTTTAGTTTATCTGCCGATACCGATGATATCTCAATTTTTCTTATAAACTTGCCAGTTGTGTCAAAACTGCCTGATAATTCCCATTTATTATCCTGCTCTATTAATCCATAACTACCAGAAGAAAGAAGTGAAAAATCGCCATCTCTAATATTCCTTACCGCCTCAACACCTTCTTCGGCAAGCATAACTGCGGTTGCCCGATCGCTGGAATTCTCGTAACTCTGACGATTAAAAACAGCTACCCCGATAAAGGCCACAAAAAACATAACCAAAATAGAAACAGCTAGTAATGCTTCTATAGCAATAAACCCTTTCTGATGTGAAAAAATTTTAAACATTTAGTAATCTATTACTCCCTTTTGATTAATAATAAATTCCTTTTGAATATTGTCTTGTCCTGTCATAATTACTGCTCCAATTTTATTTGGAATGCCATAAAAAGGGCTAAAATAAACATCATTAACCCCAGAAAATTTTAATCCGCTAGAAATACCAATCTCTTTGTCAAATGAAACATCTCTTAATCCAAAAGAGCCTCCCTTGAAAATAATCATCTTGCCTTGGTCAAAGTGAACACTCCAGCCAGAATTATCTTTCGCTGAAATAGCAGATATTTTTGCGGTGCGTAAAGTATTTACAACAATACCAGATTCTGCCTGCAGACTACCCTTGTTATACTCGGAATAAAAAGGAATAGTTATTCCAGTCAAAATAACTATTATTGCGATAGATAATAATAACTCTAGTATTGTAAATCCTTTCATATTAAATTCCCGCATTAAAATTACCAATAAGCCCATATATCGGCAAAAGGATAGCCAGAGATAAAAACAAAATTCCAACCCAGATAATTACAAGCAAAACAGGTTCCAAAATAGTTGATAAATCTTTTGTTGTATTATCAATTTTTTCCTCGTATATTTTTCCAATATTAAGCATTGTTTGTGGAAGATTGCCAGAATTCTCTGAAACGATTATCATTTGCTGAATCGGCCTTGGAATTAAAGTATCTACTGATCTAACCTTAAATGCCTGAGAAAACGTTTTTCCTTCTTCTATTTGAACTTTTAATTTTTTGTAAAATTCACGATAACAATAAAAATCAGTTGAATCAATTAAAGAGTCAAAACATTCTGATATTGATAATCCCGATTGAAATAATACCCCCATACTATAACCGAATCTTGCCAATTCATTCTCTTGGATAATCCTCTTTCCTCCAAGGACATTAAAAGAAAGATATTGTCCAATGAATTTTGTTTCTCTTTTTACAAATAAATAATATGTTAATAAAAAAATTATCAATATTGCCAATGGAATAACGAGAAGTCCATAGTTCTCTATAAAAGAAGTAAAAGACATTAATGCCTTTGTAATCGCCGGTAAATCAATTTTTAAATCACTAAATACTTTTGAAAGTTTTGGCAACAAGAAAAAAGAAATACCCCCTGTCACAATAATAGAAACTATTAATATTATAAAAGGATAAATAACAGCTGATGCAATCTTTGACTTGAAAGACTCATCTTTTTTTTGCTGCTCAACAATCATTTTCAAGTTTTCGTTCAATTTTCCAGATCTTTCTCCAACCTTAATCAAGGAAATAACCTGCATGATGAAAAGCTTTGAGTTTTCAATCACTTCCGATAACGACTGCCCCCCTTCAAGTCCATCTATCATTGCCTTGATTGCCTTTTTCATTCTTTGAGATCTAACATCTTTCCTTATGATAGATAGTGCCTGATTAATTGGAACACTTGCCCCAATCAGCATAGCCAAATTCTCAAGAAAATATTTCCTGTCTTCTTTTAAAGCAAAAAAAGAAAAGCTTAACTCGTCTTCCTTGTTATATTGTTTAATATTTTCTTTCATGTCTAAGATTACAACTCAAGAGGCTTAGTGACTCTAAGTAATTCCTCCATTGTTATTATTCCATTTCTAACTTTTTCAAGCCCATCCTCAAACATTGGTCGGCTCCCTTGGCTATAAGCTAATTTCCAGATTTCATTAGAAGTTGGATTTTTCAAAATCAACTCTTTCATCTGAGGAGTAATTTTAATTATTTCAAAAACAGCAGTACTGCCATAAAAACCAGTATTATTACAAAATGGACATCCTTTTCCTAAATAAAGAGTTTCTTTATTTTTAAAGAATTTTTTTGCTGTCGGAAATAATGATTTCAATTGAGCCAAAGAATAATCACGACTATATCTACACTTTTCGCAAATTTTTCTGGTTAATCTTTGAGATACTATAATTTCTAAAGTAGAAGATAGTAAAAATGGTTCAATTCCAATATCAAGCAATCTCGGCAACGCAGTCGCCGCATCATTAGCATGAAAAGTAGACAACAAAAGATGCCCAGTCAGAGCTGAATTAACCGAAATTTCTGCTGTTTCCTTGTCTCTAATTTCACCCACTAAAATAACATCGGGATCCTGCCTAATAATTGAACGAAGCCCATTTGCAAAGGTAAGGTTGGCTCTTTCATTTACCTGTATCTGATTGATTCCAGCAATTTTATACTCAACCGGATCTTCAATTGTAGTGATATTTATATTTCCCGAATTAAGCTCCTTTAAAAGCGAATAAAGGGTTGTAGATTTTCCAGATCCAGTAGGGCCAACGATCAAAATCATACCAAAAGGCTTTTTGGAAGCTTCTTCAAATATTTTTTTGTTGCTATTGCTCATCCCTATCTCTGATAATGAAAAATTTCTAACATAAACCGAAAGAATACGAATAGCTGCCTTCTCCCCTTCTATAGTAGGAATAACCGAAACTCTTAAATCAACAAAATCGTCATTCAATTCAAAACGGATAGCCCCATCCTGAGGATTCAGATGTTCATCTATTCTCATATTAGACAACACTTTTATTCGGTTTAAAATATTCTCATAATAATTTCTAGGCAATCTCCCTGCCTCGTGCAAAACTCCATCTATTCTAAATCTAATAATAGCCTCATCTTTTTGAGGCTCAAAGTGTATGTCTGAAGAACGAAAAGCAATGGCATCATTAATAATTCCAGCAAGCAGTTCCGAAATAACTATTTCGCCAGAAGAAATCATCTCTGAAAATCGTGTTTCAAGTTCATGGCGATATAATAAGAAAATTTCATCAATATCTTCAGAAAGAGAAAAACCAAATTCAATATTCTTAACTTTTAAAACTTTTTTCAGTTTTTGAATTCCCTCCTTTTTTAAATCCTTATCATTAGGATTATCAGTTGCAATTATAATTTTGTCAGACAACTTTCTAAAAATAACGACTCTATACTTTCTCGCTATATCTTCGGGAATTTCCAAGACTACTTCCTTGCTTGGAAAATTAGAATTAAGATCCAAATATGAAATATTAAGAGATTCAGCAATAGCTTGTCCAAAAAGATCTCTGCTTATAGTTCCTGATTCAATTAAAAAATCAGCCAATTCTTTTTTGGCATCCTTGGCTTTTTTTTCGGCTAAATCAATATCATCTTTTTCAAGGTATCCATTTTCAAGAAGTATTTTTTTTATGTTTTCTTGATTGAAAATCATATCAAGTTAAAAATTTTCTTTTACATAATTAACCAATTCCACAATTGGCGTATTTGATTTTACAAAATAACTTTTTGCCCCCAACTCTTTGGCCTTCTTAAAATCTTCTTCCTGAGCCAAATTAGAAAGAACGATTATTTTTAATTTTTTATCCTTGCCTTTTAAATACTCAAGAACAGCAAAACCATCTTTTTTGGGCATAATCAAATCAAGGATTAAGGCGTCAAAATTTTCTTTTGACAATAAAGAAATAGCTTCTTCGCCATTACTCACAATAGAAACATCAAAGCCCTCCTTTGATAATTTAATTTCAAGCGCCTTTGCTAAAGGTTTTTCATCCTCAGCTACAAGTATTTTTTTATTTTTTACCATAATACAAGAGATGTTTTACTTATTTGATTTTATTATACATTTAATTATGCAAAACGGTCAACAAAAAAAATAAGGCATTACCTTATTTAGCTTCTGATTTGGATTTCTCAGGAACCATCCATTGCTTTTCAAAGTTTAATAACATTTCATTCCCTATCTTAAAAGAAATTTCTCTTAGAATAGGATTCTCTTCAGCACCGGCCTCAATAATCTCGTCAAAGAAATGAATTTGCACCATTTCCAACCTGACGTCCATACTTTTATAACGGAAAAGAAGTAAAAGGAGTCGGTAAAATTCTGAAGACATTTTCCTGCTAATCAAAACCTTGAACCGCAGATTCGGATTCTTAGTAAGATAATCCTGCATTGCACGAGTCAAAAGATCGTAGTAATCACACACTCGTCGCACTAGATCCAAACACCTAAGGAACTCTTTTTCTCCCCAGCCCGCTTGAGCCAAAGCGTTGCGAAACAACGGTGTTAGTAGGCTCAAAAAACAATCTGGCAAGCTCCCGACTAATTTTTCAAGATCCTTTTCCGTAGGATCTTTTTGCGAAAAAATCCTTTCCAATTGGATCTTAAGTTGATCAGGTAATTCTACTATGCATTCCTTCTTCCTGATTCCATTCAACTTACGCTCAGCCTCGGTTCTTGTGTCTAGAACACAAAATGATCTTCCATTTTTTCCACAATAACGATCTATCATAATTACACCTGCTAAAAATCAAAGAGCATTAAACACTTTGTACCACTTTTAATAAAGCCTTGTCAAACCAAAAAACACCGATAAGGTGTTTCTAGGGTTTTTTCCTACTGTTTATTATAAAGAGGGTTAAAAATCCTCAATTTTTCAATAATTTCTGGTAAAACTGATAAAACATAATCAGCTTCTTCTTTCGTACTATGTTTACCGAAAGTGAACCTTATTGAAGAATGAGCTATCTCTTTTTTAATACCCATTGCGAGTAAGACATGAGATGGCTCAAGGCTGCCAGAGGCACAAGCCGATCCAGTAGAAACAGCAATTCCTTCTATATCCAAGGCCATTAAAATTGACTCCCCTTCTGCCCCAACAAAACAAAAATTAGCATGAGAACAAACAGAATGATCAACGTCAGTATTAAGCATTACATCTGGAATTTTTTCCAAAACTTTTTTAACAAAATAATCTCTTACCTTTGCTATTCTTTTATTATTTTTTTCTTGATCTTTTTTTGCTAATTCCACCGCTTTACCAAACCCCACAATACTAGGAACGTTTATCGTACCGCTTCTAATATTACGCTCTTGATGTCCTCCAGTCTGAATGGGCTTGATTGGAGTTCCTTTTCGGATATAAATTGCACCTACTCCTTTTGGGCCATATATTTTATGTCCAGATATACTAGCCATATCAAGATTTAATTTTTCAACATCGCAATCCAAGAAATTAATAGCTTGAGTCGCATCAGTATGAAAATAAATTTTATGGTCTTGCTTTTTTAATATCTTTCCAATTTTTTCAATATCATTAATTGAACCAACCTCATTATTAACATACATTATTGAAACTAAAACAGTATTACTCTTAATAGCTTTTTCAAATTCAGCAATATCAACTGTACCATTTTTCTTAACGGGCAAATATGTTACTTCAACCCCTTGAGCTTCAAGTTCATTGCATGGCTCTAAGATCGCATCATGCTCAATTTTTGTTGTAATAATATGAACATCTTTTTGCTTGCTGCGGATAGAACTAATCAGACCTTTTAATGCTAAATTATTAGACTCAGTAGATCCAGAAGTAAAAATTACTTCATCGGGTTTACAATTTAAAAAGTCAGAAATAGTTTTTCTTGCTTTTTCAACAGCAAAATACGCTTCTCTTCCAAAACCGTGCAAAGAAGAATAATTACCAAATTTCATTGAAAAATAAGGCAACATTTCTTTTAATACTTTTTCATCGGTTGGGGTTGTAGCACTGTGATCTAAATAAACATTCTGCATATTATTTTTTTTCTTCATATTTTTTAATTGCCTGATGCAAAGCTTCTACTCCTAGCATTGAACAATGTATTTTAGGTTCAGGCAATCCGCCCAAATCATTAACTACCTCTTGCCGTGTTATTTTTAGCGCTTCGTCAATTGATTTCCCCTTTACCATGTCGGTCAAGGCAGACGAAACAGCAATTGCTGCCGCACAGCCCAAAGTCTCAAACTTAACATCCTTAATAATATTATTATCTATTTTTAAGTATATTTTCATTACATCTCCACAAGAAGGATTACCGACTTCGCCGACAGCACTGGCATTTTTTATAACTCCTTGATTATGGGGTTTTTTAAAATGGTTAAGAACCTTTTCTGAATAAATCATCTATTTTTTTAAAATTATTTAATAGATACCCTTTAGCTATATATACCAACAATATGAAATAAATTCAATAAAAAAGCAGGCCTTTCGGCCTGCTAATTTTAATTACTCATCAAAAGCATATCCAAATACTTTTTATTAAGAGCTAAGAAATCTTTTGCTTTTTTAATAGCAGCAGTTGTATAACCATCATAATATCCAGTTGACAAAATGCTTTTAGGGAAAAATCCATAAACCTTTAAGACTTCTTGCATAAGCTTAACCCTAAAACTTTTTTCACCATAAACGGTTGAGTTCATTAAGTCAATCAATATTTTATTATCCTTTAGTTTTGCTTCTGCTATTTTTTTAGCTAAAGACTCTAATTGGTTGCTAGTAATAATAGTCTCTGCATACTTCATCTCATACTCTTCAATAGCAGTAGTTGTATAGCCATCATAATATCCAGTTGATGAAATGTCCTCTGGGAAAAATCCATAAATCTTCAAGACTTCCTGCATAATCTTAACCCTTAAGCTTCTTTCATCATAACTAGTATTATCAACTAAGAACCTTAAAATCGTATTATTCTTCAATTCTATTTCAGCAATCTTTAATGCAATGATTCTTAATTGACTATCAGTCAAAAGGCTATCAACATATTGCTTTTTATAAAGGCGAACAGCTGAAGAAGTTTCTTGATCGTAATAACCCGTAGCATTATAGGACGCGGATAAAAATCCGTATGTCTTTAATACTTCTTGAAGAATTCTAACATTCAAACCAGTTTGACCATATCTAGTGTTGTCAGCTAAAACCTTTAAGATATTATTACTTTCTAATTTAGTTCCAGAAATTATTTTGGCAATAGCTATAACCTGAGAATCGGTATAGGTTTCTACGGGTTGAGATATAATTTCGGTTGGCTTAGATTGGCTAGTTGTTTTTTGCGTTGTTGGCAACAAGACAACTCCACCTCCGCCACCTCCGCCTCCAGTTGAGTTAACAGTAAAGGTAACAAATGTTGTAAAGTGACGTGTCCAAATAACCAAATCGCTTCCAGAGTCAATTTTACAATCCCCTCCTGCTGGCAATGCATTGCCGACGGTTTGATTATCTGCGCTACAAATATTAGTAATCTCAGTATAATTTATACCATCGCTGCTAAACTTTATTCTTTTTCCAGCCTGTCCAGAAAGTAAAATTCTAACTCCTTTATCAAAAGTAAGAGTGCTTCCTGATGTTCCCATTTGAAGAGCTATTCCAACTGTTTCACTTGCGAATGAAGCACTTGTTACTTGAGGGGTATTAATTATTCCATTCCAAGAACTGTCACTACTCGTAACGGTAGTTCCGTTTGGAATAGATACAATGGTATTACCGGCATTATTAGCAGTAATAGTAATCTGTGGCAAAACACCTGTTCCATTATTTATAAATGAATCTACATTTAATGTTGAACCTGTAGTTCCACTATTTACTACTACATTTACAGACTCGGAAGGATTTGTAATTACTACCTGAGGCGTTGTTGGATTTAATACAACTGACCCACCAGATGGAATTGTTTGCCCTGCTTCAATAGCAGAATCAACTAATAAAACATTGGTAGAAATATTTCCAGCTAAATCAGAAATACTTGCCACAATAACATCATTAGCAAAAGTGGTTATCCCAGAAGCATTTCCATTTATTGTTAAGGTATCTCCTTGTGCATTCCAAGTAAATGTAATTACTCTGTCGGCTCCATTTGTTAAAGCATTTTCAATACCCGTTCTTGAAGTAGATTTTATCGCTTCGCTAAATACTAGAGTTGCAGTTCCACCTTGAGCGATTGTAACATCTGTAGTTCCGTCACCTAATTTTGTAACTGTTGGGAAAATACTATCAACAGTAATTGTGTAAGTCACAACCGTAGTTGTATCTTGAGCAGTTACAACTAAGGTGTCGCCTGTTACCACTGGATCATGAACATTAGTATCATTCCAAGTTTGGTTAGCTTCGCCCTTAGTCAATGCTGCTAAGAAAGCTGCCTTACTAGTTCCGTATGGAACATTAGTAATTGTTTCTGTCGCAGTTCCGCCAGCAGAAACAGTGTAAGCAGTTGAAGTCACAGTCGCAACTGAGCTTGAAGAACCGCCGCCGCCATTAGTTGTGAAGTTAATAGTTTGAATTGCTGAAGCGAGTGCACTTGCAGTTGCCTTCAATCTGACTTCAACAGTTTTTGTTCCTGAGAAGTCTCCTGAGATTTCACCGCTTGTC